>Ga0209607_1000058_pt1 | contig 86430 bp, 78 predicted proteins | sample AD_UKC117_MetaG_FD_184413 | JGI IMG/M metagenome (GOLD analysis project Ga0209607, IMG submission 184413) | Active sludge microbial communities of municipal wastewater-treating anaerobic digesters from Hong Kong - AD_UKC117_MetaG (SPAdes)... | ecosystem: Engineered > Bioreactor > Anaerobic >... | reverse complement strand
TCGCTGCCGCTTGATCGGGGCCGAATGTGACTTTCTCTTCGCCCTCAAAGAGGCGGCGCATCGCCCGGTGGGCGGCGCGCAGCGTCTCCGGTGAGGGCGGAGGCCCAGGGCGGCGGCGCCGGGCCATTACTGACCCAGCTTGTCCATCGCCGCGCGGGCGCGGGCCGCCGGGGTGTTCTTGAGATTGGTGATCTCGCCGTAGAAGGCCATCAGCTGGCCGCCCGCCTCGCGGACACGTTCCAGCACCTTCTCGGCGGCGTGGAGCTGCGCGCTCTCGACCTGCGCGAAGGTCTCCTCGGCCATCTTCCGCGTGAGGTCTGCCTGCTCCTTGGAGAGGCCCGAGAGATAGGCTGGGGCGGACAGGAGCGCGGCGACGCTGGCCTTGTCCTTGGCGTTGATGGCATCCCGGATAAACGCCATTCGCTTCGTGTCGGTGAGACCCTTCGCGTGGGCGCGGATCTCTGCCGCGACCGGCGTCTTCGTGGACGGGTCGGACAGCATGGTCTCGACGCGCGAGGCGAGGGAGCTGATCTTGGCGCGGATGCCCGCGTCGGCGGAGTCAATCTGACGGGAGGCGCGCTCCATGGCGCGGTCAACGCCGGAGAAGAACTGCTCCGGGTACGCCACCTCGCGGACGACCTTGCCATCACGGACAATCTCGCGCCGGGTGGCGAAGTTCTTCTCCACGTCCCGGCGGACGTCGAGAAGGCTGCCCATGCAAGAGTAGGCGACCGTGAGCGCGGTGTGCGCGTCGGTGTAGACGTGCTGGCCCATCGTCCCTTGCACATCGAGCGCGCGGGCGTGGGCGGCGAGGGAGGTGGGGTGCATCGACGGCGAGACGTCGCCGCGAATGTCGGGTGCTTCGAGCATTAGTAGTGTCCTATCGTTCTGCCTGAGCCGCCTTGGTTGAGCGAGTACATGCACGCGTACCGGGCGGCGTCGGCGGCGTGGTCGGGTCCGGTTGTGATGATGTCCTCGGGGCGCTGCGGGTCGCGCTCCACGAACGGGACGGTCTGCCAGAAGTAGCCGCACCGGGCGGAGACAAGCAGACCGGGGGCGCCGGTCCTGTCCCGAGTGGCCACGAGGCGGTCGCGCATGCCAGCCCAGCCAGCGACCCGGTTCTTGAACGGGCGCTGCATGTAGATGCCATGCTCCCGGAAGATGTTGATGAGCGTGTTGTCGAGGCCCTTCGCGTCGTCGGCCACGCCCTCCGGGTGGATGTTCCAGAAGTCGCAGCGCTCGTTGATCGCGTCGGCCAGCTTTGACGGCGGCCAGTCGAGGCCCTCGTTGAGTGTGCCGGGGCGGACGGTCGCGATCTCGTCGATGAGGAGCAGGGTGTCCTTCGGCCATGGGCCAACGTCGCCCGGTGCCTGGAGGCAGACATAGCAGACGGACGGGCTGCCCGAGCCCCAGTCCATGGCGAGGAAGGGCGCCCAGCGGTTGGTGACGGGAATGTGCCACGCGACCGGGAGCTGGTGGATCTTCTGGTCGAGACAATCAGCGAAGAAGGCGCCGCGCGCGATGTTCCAGTCGCCCTCGGACCACGCCTTGAACAGCGCCTCGTCGGAGGTCGATGACTTGAGACGCCGGATGTAGTCCTCGTGGTCGAGGAACGGGTTGTCGAGGTAGACGGACGGCGCGTTGACGAAGATCTCGCCCTCGCGTTCGTAGGGATGCCACGCCGGGGCACGGGCGACGTGCTCGCGGTGGATGAAGCTGTGCAGCGGGCCACCGGGGTTGGCGGTGTAGACCGTGCGGAGCGGCACGCCATGGGCGGAGCGCAGGCCGGACTTGAGCAGGGCGACGAGGCGGTTGTCCTGCCACTCGCCCCACTCGTCCACGACGAGCATGGTGATCTCGCGGCCATGGTACTTGTGGTAGTCTGACTGGCTATCAAGCTGGCCGAGCTCGATGGTCGCGCCATTGGCCAGGCGGAACACCTTGTCGGCGCGGTTGTAGCTGACCGACCGGGCGCCGTACACGGACAACAGGAGCCTGTGCAGCTCCTCCTCGATGAGTTGCAGCGAGCGGTAGGTGCGGCGCACGATGAGCACGCGGGCATTCTCGGTGTGGGCCTCGACATGGCGCAGGACGAGGAACATGGTGCCCATGGTCTTGCCGCCACCGCGACCGCCACACGCGACGATGGAGTAGTGCTCCGGGATGGCGAGCATCCGGGCTTGGTAGGGCGTGGGTGAGAGATCAGGCATCCGCCTTCTCCGGGGTGATGTTGATCATCTTGAGGTAAGCCTCCTCGGACATGCTGCCCGGCAGGTTGATGGTGATCGCTGGAGCGCGCTCCTCCTGCGGCTTCTGCTGATCGCTGAAGCCCAGCAGGGCCTTGGTGCTATAGATGATGCACGCCGTGTCGCCGCCGCGAGCCTTCGCCAGCAGGAGGCCGACCAGCTCGTCCTCCAGCCGTTGCTTCCCGCGAGACCAAGCCAGGGCTACTGCCTCGTCGTCTCTGACCTGCTTGTTGAAGCAAGTGGCGGAGATGCCGAGGAAGGCGCCGATGGACTTCTGGGAGTTGCCCCTCGCGGCCATCGCCTCGACCACCTCCAGCCCGCTCGCGGTGATGGAGACAGCGGCATTGGAGCCGTCGCCGTCGCGCTCGATGAGCGCCGGGAGTTGCACATGGCTTTGTCCGGGGGCGGATGATTGATCGTGCTGCATGGCGCGACCATACCCTTCACAAGGTTGTGGGCCGGGGGGCTAAAACTGCAGCGGGACTGGGCAAATCGGGGCACGGGCGGCGCCCGGTGGGTAATGTAGGGGTAATGGCGACGCCGAGGGGCCTTTTTTAGCGTTTGTGTGGGGCGTTTGAGCGGCCTTCCACGCTTGGGTCCGGGTTGGGTCCGGGTTGGGTCCGCCTTTAGGTCCGGGCAATTCTGCAATGGTTACAGGCTGGGACCGGGAGGTCCGGGTAACAAGCTCCGGGTTATATATAGAGAGGAGGAGAGAGGGAGATTTGAAGGCGGAGGGAAGGCTCCCTATACGCGAAGGGAAGATTTCTTCCCGGACCTCCCGGTCCCACCTTGTATCTGCAACAGTTCTTCCCGGACCCAAACCCGGACCCAACCCGGACCCAAGGCCCTCTTACCCGGACCCAAACGCCTCCTCGGCCCTCGCCACGCGTTCGTCGGCCCGCAACCGCAGCCCACGGTACGCCCTCGTCCTGTCCTCGCCGTCGCGCAGACGGGCCTCGCCAATGCGACCGGGGAACGCCGCCCGCAGGTCGCGACCGAAGCGAGAGGAGCTCGTCGGAACGCGGATGCCGTTGTCCGAGCACCACTCCAGATACGCCTTGTAGAGGCGCTCCTTCCGGACAGTGGCCTCCTGATCCAGCTCGCAGCAATCGCGGACGAACCCGGACACCGGCGACGCCATGTCGTCCATGATCCGGAGGGCCTCGCGTCCCGAGGCGGGAAGGTGGAACGCCCGCTCCGTGGCGAGCAGACGCCGCCCCTCGATTGCCCAGTTGAGGATGCCAGGCAGCTCTTGCAGGAGCCGGTCGGTGAGCGCTGGGTCCTCCCGTCCGAGGAAGCTCTGCGACATGGGGAGGAGGATGAACCGGCGGACGAGGGCCATGGATGAGTCGGGCAGGTCCGGCAGCTCGTTTCCCATGAGCAGGAAGCGGGTGGTGAGGCGGCCATGCCACTCCTTCTGCCACTTGCGGTTCGCGGCGATGTTGTCCTCGCCCGACACGCGCAGGAGTGTCTCGACAACCGTGTGGCCCGCCTTGCCAATGCGGACGTCCGACATGATGGCGAGCTGCTTGCCGATGAGTGACTGGAGGCCGAAGTCGCTGCCGAGGGAGGTGAGCGTGGGCGAGGTGATGTTGCGCCGCCCGAGGAGCTCCGCGAGCACCCTGCCGATTGTGCCCTTGCCCGAGCGCGGCGGGCCGATGATCGCGAAGATCTTCTGTTGGGACGTGTCCGGCGTTAGGAGGTACCCGAACATTCTCTGAAGCGTCTGCCTGCACTCGGCGTCGTCTGGCCAAACCTCTTGCAGGAAGGCGAGCCATTGGACCGGGGGTGGGGCGCCGGGGTCGTAGTCGAATTCGAGCGCGCTGGTGGTGAACAGGTTGGGATCGTGCGGCAGCAGCTCGCCAGTCGGCACGTGCAGCAGGCCGTTGTGACAGACAATGAGGTCGCGGGCGCGGAGGTCGGGGCGCTCTTCGAGCCAGCAGTGGAGCTCGTCGGGGGCGACGTCTGGCGTGGCGACCGCGCGCAGCGCGTCCATGACGATGTTGACGCCCTTGACGCTGAACTGGGGGAAAGTCTCGTACACGCGCTTGCGGAGGAGGTCGTTCTCGATGATCTCGTAGCAGACGCCATTGAAGACGTAGAAGTCGTCGCGCCAGAGGATGAGGTGGTTGCCCATGCGCCCGGCCACGACTTGGGCCAGCTCCAGCGCGGTGTCGCCGTCCGTGTCGGGTGAGCCCTCGGGTGGCGCGCCGAGCCACTCCCGGAAGGTGGGCAGCAGCTCCTCCAGTCCATGCTGGCGGCAGAGGTAGGGAAGCCCGGTGACGTCCTCCTTGTCCTTCGCGTAGGTGCGGCGGACCTTGTCCAGCCGCTGGTCGGGGCTGTCCTCGTTCGGGTGCTCCACCAGCCGGGCGAGCGCCCGCTCCGCGAGCTCCTCCGGGATGCCCATGTGCAGCATGGCACCGGCCACGGCGAGGCAGTAGTTGTCGCGGCCCTGCTGGGGGTAGTGCCGGTAGAGCATGGCGAGGATCGCGGTCCACGCGGCGAGTGACCGGAGCGTGTCGGCGTCCATGGTGGGTGGGGTGAGTGGGTTCCCGACCCATACAAGGTGGTCGCGGGTGCCGTCCTTGCTCTCGAAGTAGGAGGGCGGGATGACCGACATCTGCTTGGGGCTGGCGCGGAGCTCCAAGACCATCTTCCCGTTCTTCGGCAGCTGAAGGACGACATGCTCCTGGAACTCGGGGCAGTGCGTGAGCCGGTGGGAGGCGAGCGGTGAGGACGCGCGACGCCAGCCAGGGTGACCGTCCAAGAAGACCTCGGCCATGTGCCGGGCCTCCGGGCAGTCGAGGTCTATGTCCACGATGCCGCCCGACCGGGCGCCGAAGATGCAGCCAACATTGGCGTTGCTGACGCCCGCCAAGGGCGCCGGGGGCAGATCGGGCCAGCCGCTGGCCTGAGGCTTCTTCGTGCCGAGACGCACGCGGACCAGATGCCAGCCCGCGTCGATGAGTTGCTGGGTCTGCATCTAGTCGTTGCTCTCTGGCGGCAGCCGCTCGGCTTCGAGGTACACACCGGCAGAGAAATATGTCTGGTAGGCGAGACGGATGAGTGCGGCTTCTTCTGGCCGACGGGGTTCGTCGTCGTTGAAGAAGACATAGAGGATGCCCTGCTCGCGGAAGAACAGACCCTCGATGCGGTCGGCCAGCGCCGGGTTGACGGTGGCAACTTCTTGCATGATCTCGAATGCGAGGTCGGGATCGTTCGTGCGCATTAGACGGCCCCCTCGCGCAGAGCGGCCATCTTTGAGGCTGAGTCCTCGCGGCGGGCGTCGGCGGCGCGCACCTGGGCGAGCATCCATGCCTGCACTTCTGACTCGCGGTAGACCCGAGTGCGATTGCTGAGGGGGATGGGCTGGGGGAAGGTGCCTGCCTTCTCTCTGGTCCGGATGGCCTTCTTGCTGAGGCCCACCATCAGCGAGACTTCGTCCCGCGTGATGAAGCGTTCGTTTGACATGAGTGATCTCCGTTCTTTGATGAACGGATCGGGCTTACTCTGGACTTTTCGTGCTTCGGGGAGGCGAAAACTTAGTCGGGTTCGCGGATGTCGTCGTCGGGTTCGCCGTGTCCGTGTCCCGCATGAGCCCAATAGTTGCCCATCGCCTTTCTGAGCTTCTCCTTGCGCTTGATGGCGGAGACGCTGAGCACATCGTTCAGTTCGTAGCGCAGCAAATCGGCGACAATTTGCGCTAGATGAGCACCTTCGTCGTGAGTCTTTCTGATGGGGTGCAATTTTGAGCGTTCGGTGAATTCCACAATGAGGGGCCACACGTCGATGAGTGCTTCCTTGTGGTTTTGGCCATTCCCCGACGTCTTACCCGAAACGTCGCGAAACAGGGCTTCTGTCTCCGTTATTTGTTCCTGCCGCTTGTTCTTCTGAACGATCTCCGTTGGCTCGCAACTGTAGGTGTCGTCTGCATAGGCTTCCCAGCCACCGGGCCAGAGGTCTTGGATGAGGCGGCACCATTCGTTGGCCTCGTCAAACCTACGAAGCTCGGCCAGCGCGCGCCGCTCCTTCGGAGGCTTCCCAAAATCGTTCAATACATACCAGACCTCGGCCCATATCTGGGCTTGCTCTTTGTGCGCGAGATAGAGCCGGTCTGCGACTTCCGTCTTTTCGATGACCCGCTCGACAGCAACCTTTCCATCCAGTTGCCGGACCACGTCTCTCGCGGCTTTGGTAATTCGTTGCTTCGCAGCGTCTGGGATTTGAGAGGTCATAACAGTGCCTTTGCTACGAGTTCCAGCGCGGCGCGCTTCTCTTCTGCATAGTCGTGCCGATTGTAGATTTGGTCCAGAACATCGGTTGCCTGCCCGATGACGCGCTTACGAAGCTCGTTCGGAACGCCATTGGCGGCCATGATGGACGTGACCGTTCTGCGCGTGTCATGCGGGGTGATGCTCTCCTTTGTGAACAGCTTGCCCTGAAAGGACTTCTTGCCGCCCGTGAGGGTGAAGACATGCGAACCTTTGTGGCGCGGCACCGCGCGCATGATCTCCATGGCGGGCTCGGTGAGCGGATAGACATGGTCGCGGTTTGACTTGTGGCGGTGGGCGCTGATTGTGATTGTGCAGGCGTCCAAGTCCACCTCGTCCCATGTGAGGTCCGTAATCTCCGCCTTTCGGGCACCCGTGAGCAGAAGCAGTGCCTCGATTGAGCCGCGAGGGTAAGGACGCGCACGTGCCCGGCGGTAAACCTGCCGTGCCTCGTCCACCTTCATGTCTCGTCCGGCTCGCTTCTTTGCCGGAGGCGCTTCCATCCGATAGGATGCCAGAGGGTCGCGGGTGACGAGGCCGCGACCGAGGGCGTGGCCAAACAACCGGGTGAGCGCCTTCCGAACCTCGCGGGCGGTGCCAGCACGCCCGTCGATGACAAGTCCGTCGAGGAGCAGCGCGACCTCGCGGGTGGTAACTGTCGAGATGGCGCGCTCTCCCAACTTGGGCACCACATGCAGGCGAAGGTTGCGCTCCATGTTCTCGTAGGTGCCGGTGCGAACGCTCTTCTCGGCCAGCGCGAGGAGGCTCTCCACAGCTCCGGCCACCGTCGTGGGCGCTGGGCCGCCATCCGGGGAACGGCCCTCGCTCGCCTCCTTCGCGATCCGTCGGGCCTCCTCCCTCGCCTCCGCGAGGCCGACCATGGGCCAGCGTCCAATCGTCGTGCGGCGGAGTTCGCCCTTGAGCGGGCGCCCGCGCGGTGTCCGCCCACCCTCGCCGGTGACACGGTACAGGCAGGCAAAGGTCTTGGCGCCTGTGTGGCCCACTCGCAGCGTGAGCCCAGGTGTCCACTTATCCTTGACCTCTAGGCGCCCTGACCGGGGAGGGCGCAGGTTGTCGATGTAGAACTCGGTTAAGTCCTTGATTGCCATGGGTAATCTCCGGGTAACGAAACCTTCCGGCTGGAGAGGTCTCGCAAGGGAACGATACGGGCAACCAAATATCAGTGATGTAGAGAAAGGCGGGGCACGAAAAGGTGCGGAGGGGCTATCGAAGGGAAACTCTTGCCAAGGTTGGGGTCGTGAGTTCGAATCTCATCGCCCGCTCCAATTTTCACTCAATGCCATAACGACGTCCCCTTCGGGGGCCGGTTTGCCGGTGCAGTGGGCCGTGCCTAGCCGGCTGGCATTAACCGGCTGTCCAGATTTTCGGTTTCACATAGAATGCAGAGCGCAGGGATGATCGAGACCTGCAGTCAGGAACGGTGCCGTGACCGATCTGCCGAACACATCTGCAACAGGGAGCGAGGCCGACACGTTCGAGCGTCGCGAGGTTGTTGCCTTTGCCAGCAGGACATCGGTTCCGATGATGGCTCTCAACAGGGAGCTGCGCTACGTCTTTGCCAATGCAGCCTATTGCGCTGCGCTCGGCACCGTCTGGCAGGACATTGTCGGCAAGTATGTCTTCGACGTGTACAAGGCGCCGCCGGACGAACAGGAATCCTTCGCCCGGAAATGCGCAATATCGTTCACGGGCAAGATAACGCGTTCCAAAGTGATGAAGTCATGGGTTTCCGGCCGGAGCGGCAAGCCGGAGATCGTGTACTGGCAGGCGACGCAGGAGCCGTTTTTCGGCGACAATGGGGAAGTCCGGTATGTCGTGCAGCGGGTCGAGGACATTACCCATCTGATCGAGCTTCAGAAAAGCAACGACACAATCACGGCTGAGCTGGACCACAGGGTCAAGAATCTCGTGACCGTTATTCAGGCGACCGCCCGGATCAGCAGCGCGACGGCAACCTCTGTAGAGCAGTATACGGAAGAATTCTGCCGGCGTCTCGAATCCATGACGCGGTATTACAACAAGCTGTCCGCCAATGGCTGGAAGGGGCTCTCGTTCCGAGATATGTTCGAGGAGGAGCTGGATCAGGTGGTGGGCCGGGGTTGCAATCGCTACTCCCTCAAAGGCGATGAACTGATCCTGTCGCTCAAGGCGACGAAGGATGGCGGCATGGTGATCCATGAAATGGTCGCCAATGCCGTGAAGTATGGCTGCTTCTCCAGGCCGGGCGGCCGGCTCGACGTCGAATGGAAGATAGACGGCGACACGCTGCGCATTCTCTGGGTCGAGTCCGGTCTTCAGGGGATCAGGGACTCCGGGAGGGTTGGCTTCGGTACCAAATTTCTGGGGATGATGCCGAACGCCAGTGTTCGCCGGGAGTTCCGGGATTCGGGCCTGTGGCTCGAGTACTCCGTTCCGGTGGATATCGCGATCGACGGGCTCGACTTTGCGGCCACCCGGCCGGATTGAGGCTCAGGTGTGTGTGTGCGCGAGCAGTGCCTGGCTGACAATCGCTTTCACGTGGTCAGCGCGGAACGGCTTTGGAATGAGGAAGGCGGGTTCATTCGACTGACCGGCCAGAAGGCGTTCCGGATAGGCGGTAATCACGACTGACGGGGCGCTGTGAAACTGCGTGATCATCGACATCGCGTCGAGGCCGGAAGAGCCGTCCGCAAGCTGAATATCGACCAGGATGAGGCCCGGCGAATGCCTACGGGCGAGATTGACGGCTTCGTCCCGTGTTGTCGCGCGCGCCGCCATCGTGTGTCCAAGGCTTTCGACAATTTCCTTCAGCTGGAAGGCAATCATAGGTTCGTCTTCAATGATCAGGACGCTTGTGGAAAGCGCGCTGGCGAGATCCCGCTCGGCCTCGGCGAGGGCGCTGTCCAGTTGTTCGGAGGTGAGATTCAGGATGGCCTGCACAGATTGACGGTCAAACTGCTCGACAGCCGTCAGAAACAGTGCGCGGCGCGCAAGGGAGGACATGTTTCTGAAGACGGAACGCGTCTCATCCAATCCGGGCAGGGTGTTCGGATTCGCAAGGACCGAATCGAGCAGTCCAAAGAGGGCGACCCGGTCTGCGGGCAGGGGCGTCTCGATCGGTCGTGGGGTCAGGATATGCTCCTGCAGCATCGCTTCGACACAGAGATCGCCCGAGATCTGATCGCCCGTCATCGCCCTGGCATAACGGCGAAGATACGGCAGTTCCTGCGTGATCAATTGGTACAGCAAAACACGAAGTCCTTGGAAAGAAACAAGATGTTTCTAAGGTTCTGGCCGATATCAAATCCTGAATGAGACATTTTTATTTCACAAGATCGTAAAAAGATACTTGGGTGCCAACCTATTCTTAACCCCGCTGGGCGATTGTGTGACCATTGTACGGCAATTGGCTGCAGGGTACGCTCTTCGCTGAAAGTCGAAGTTTTTGTGGGGACGATTCTTTGGGGAAGCTGGCGAAACCGCTGGGTGCGGCAGCCGCAGGTGCACCGCATATCGCGTCAGCACCATCGCGCTGGGCGATAGATGGGGCGGTAGGTGAGGCGTTAAGGGCGAGTTTCGTACCCGTGACTAAAGAGCCGGTGCCAGAGACGCTCCGGAAACTGATTGAAAAAATACGAATTGAGGAACAACAGCAGAGGGTTCGCTGATCGTGAACAAATTGACTCCGGTCTGTCAGGATGTGCTGCCGGAATCTGAAAACAGCTGGTCGTTCGTAGACGAACTTGAACGGCTGATTCCAGAATTGCGGGCCTTTGCGCGCGGGCTTTGCCGCGAACGTGAACTTGCCGACGATCTCGTTCAGGATACGTGCCTCAAGGCCTGGCAGGCCATCGATACGTTTGAGCCCGGCGCGCCGCTCCGGCCCTGGTTGTTCCGTATACTTCGCAACGAATTCTACCAGTATACGCGCCGCTCCTGGCGTTCCGCGCCGCTGGATCAGGAATACGCGGAAAACGCTCTGTTTGCGCCAGCAGACCAGGATGCCAAGATCGATTTCCGGGTACTTCAGGCCGTGATATCGACTCTTCCGGATGTTCAGCGCGAAGCGCTTATCCTCGTGGTTGCGGCCGGATACACCTATGAAGAAGCCGGTGAGATCTGCAACTGCTCGCCGGGGACAGTGAAGAGCCGGGTGAGCCGGGCGCGGGAAGCCGTCGTCTTCAAGATGCAGCGCGCCGATATCGGCCAGGTCGGCGGTTCGTCACGCGACGACAGCCGCACAGCTGACGGCCATATAGACCTGATCTCGGACATCGAGACACTCACACGGCACATGTTCAGCGCGGCCTGACGTCGTCAGCCGGCACTTTCGGTCCGTTCAAAGGCCTGATCTGCACGCGCGAGCCGTTCCCGTGCGCGATCCCGGATATGCTTCACCGTTTCGGTTGACGGCAGAAATCCACCCTCGCCGTTCCGTTTCGGAGAACCGTAAGCCTGTTTCTGTCTTGCGCTCGGGGCGCTTGTGCGCCGGCCGAACAGGGAGAACCTGATTGCCATGACCCAATCTCCTTGCAGCCCTGCAGGTCCCGCTGTGTAGCGATGTCTGCAGGTCAGGGGGGCCGCTGTCTCGGAACTGCCCGGTGCTGTCGCGCCGCCTTGCCGCTCGTTTCGAGCTGACAACGAAATCTTATCCCCAAACAGGCGAAATGCCGAATTATTTTTTGATCAGATTCGTTGGAGGAACGAATCCGGCATGGATTTGCCGCAAGGCAGCCTGTGCTAGTTGCGGCGGCCGGTCGGGTTGTCGGGGGTTGCCTCATCGGAGTTCGGCAGGCGCACGTTGCCGACCGTGCCAAAGATCTGTTCCCACAGGCCGAGTTCGCGGCCGCGGGTCGGGGTCTCACGGGCGGCGTAGTTGATCACCTGACCGTTCTCTGCAGTGTATTCGAGCACTTCCTCGACCTTGTCGTCGGTGCCGAAGCTGATGGCGGTGATTTTCCGCGTCTTCACCTTCGGGTGATAGAAGGCGATGCGCTCCTGCAGTTCCGACATGTAGATCCAGGTATTGTCGTCGAACAGGCTCTTTGTGGAGGGCGTTCCGAGCTGGGCCAGGACGGTCGAGCGCGTATCCTCGCCGGGCTTGATCTCGTTCGGCTGGGCTTCGTCGGCGACATAGCCGTGATAGTCGCGGCTGGGCGTCAGGCACGCAGTCAGCGGGAGGGCCAGAAGGCTTGCGGCCAGAATTGCGCGTCGCGCCATCGGAAAACTCCTGATAGTGGTCCCGGACAGACCTAGCGGCTGCGGGACGGCTTTGGCAAGCACGCGAGTGCAGGAGGGCAAGTTTGGTACGTATCTGGAACCCGCTTGGCGCGGGGCAGGCGCAGAAGCGCCGGGCCCGATCGCTGTATCGCGGCCTGATGGCGGCGGCGCTCGCTCCGGAGGCGTATGCAGCCGGCGTGGTGCCTGACGATATGGACCACCGCGTCCAGATGGTGACCCTCCATGCCGCGCTGCTGTCCTGGCAGCTTGGCCTGCGTCCAGAGGTGGAGCTGCGGCGCCTGCCCGCCATGGTGCAGACTCTCGTGTTCGACGGATTCGACGCCTCCCTGCGGGAAACCGGTGTGGGCGACGCCTCCATCGCCCGGAAAGTCCGCAAGATCGGAGAACACCATTCCGGACTTGGGCAGGCCATGGTGGGCGTCCTCGCCGGGCCGGAAGACGGCCGGGAGTCGGGGCTCGCAGACCTGTTGAAACGCAATGGCGTCACCGCAGCGGGCCGGGAAGCTGAACTTGCCGGCCACCTCGCAGCACTCGCCGGCGCTCTCGAGGCCTGTCCCTCTGACGTGTTTCTTGCAGGCGAGGCCGATTGGCAGTGCTTCCCTGCGACAAGCAGACGCGACGTTGCAAAGGCTTGAGGCGCGCCTTAAACAGCGCGAACGGCTCTCAGCCGGTCCGAATCCGGAAGGCGCAATGACTCGCGGCACAATCCTGTCAGTTGATGCAATGGGCGGGGACCACGCACCCGGCGTGGTGGTCGATGGCGTCGCATTGTTCCTGAAAGAGCGTCCGGACTCGAAGATTCTCCTGTTCGGAGACGAGCAGGCACTTATGCCTCTGGTCGCAGCGCATGCTGGCCTCGCGGGCCATTGCGAGATCATCCATTGCGATCACAAGATCACCAGCGACATGAAGCCCAGCCAGGCCCTGCGCCGCGGCAAGGGCTCGTCCATGTGGAGCGCTCTGGAAGCGGTCAAGGAAGGCCGCGCCCAGGCAGCCGTCTCGGCCGGCAATACCGGCGCGCTGATGGCGATCTCGATGCTGGTCCTGCGCAAGATGGACGGCGTGCACCGCCCGGCCATGACGGCCATGTGGCCGACGCTGACAGGCCGCTCCGTCGTCCTCGATGTCGGGGCGAACGTGGAGGCTGACGCGGCGCAACTCGTCTCTTTCGCGATCATGGGCGAGGCTTATGCCCGTGCGATCCTGGGCAAGGAACGTCCGACGATCGGGCTGCTGAACATCGGCTCGGAAGAAATGAAGGGCCACGACGAAGTGCGTGAGGCGCACGAGATGCTGCGGACCCTGGATCTGAACCTCAATTACCATGGCTTTGTCGAAGGCGACGATATTACGGCAGGCGTTGTCGACGTCGTCGTGACCGATGGGTTCACCGGCAACGTCGCGCTGAAGACGGCTGAAGGCGTCGCGCGCATGCTCGGCAGACGCGTGCGCGAGGCGCTGACAAAGAACCTCGTCACCAAATTGGGCGCCGCTCTGGCTGCCTCCGGCCTCAGCCAGCTCCGTGAACAGATGAACCCGAGCAACGCCAATGGCGGTGTTTTGCTCGGGTTGGGCGGCGTATCCGTGAAAAGCCATGGCGGCACGGACGCGCGCGGCTTTGCAACGGCCTGCCAGCTCGCCGCAGACCTGGCGACAAGTCATTACCCGGAAGAGGTTGCCGCAAACCTCGCCCGTATCCAGCAGAAAGGGGTTGCGGCCGGTTAGGCTGCACCACCCGCGCAAAGGAGAGTGCATGGCACGGCGTAGTTTCATTCGCGGAACCGGCGGGTATCTTCCCGAACGTGTGCTCACCAACGAAGAACTGTCGAAAATGGTCGACACGTCCGACGAGTGGATCCGCGAGCGCACGGGTATTAAGCGCCGGCATGTCGCGGCCGAAGGCGAGCTGACGTCCGACATTGCGACGGCCGCCGCGCGCTCTGCGCTGGAATCCGCTGGTATCCTGGCATCCGAGGTCGACCTGATCGTGCTGGCCACGACGACACCCGACCAGACCTTCCCGGCCACTGCCACCGCCGTGCAGGCGAAGCTCGGCATGACGGGCGGAGCGGCTTTCGATGTGCAGGCGGTCTGTTCCGGATTCCTCTTCGCGCTTGCGACCGCAGACTCCATGCTGAAGCAGGGCCTGTTCAATACCGCCGTCGTGATTGGTGCGGAGACCTTCACCCGCATTCTCGACTGGTCGGACCGCGGCACCTGCGTGCTGTTCGGCGACGGCGGCGGCGCGGCGGTACTCCGGGCCGAAGAGTGGACCGGCGACAATCTCGCCGGCGTCATCACTCACCATATCCGCACGGACGGGACCAAGTCGGACCTGCTTTATGTCGATGGCGGCGTCAGCTCGACCGGCACGATCGGGCATGTCCGCATGGAGGGGAACCGCGTCTTCAAGCATGCGGTGACGAACATCTCGTCGGCCATCCAGGCAATCTATGACGAGACCGGCCTGACAGGCGAGGACATCGACTGGTTCGTACCGCACCAGGCCAACAAGCGCATCCTCGATGGCGTGGCCAAGAAGATGAACATTGCCGAGGATAAGGTGATCGTCACAGTGGACGAGCATGCCAATACGTCGGCGGCCTCGATCCCGCTCGCACTGAACCATGCGGTGCGCTCCGGCCGGGCCAAGAAGGGCGACCTGATCCTCTCGGAGGCCATGGGTGGCGGCTTTTCCTGGGGTGCGAGCCTTTTCCGCCTTTAATTTCAGGCCTCAAGAGCCAGAATTTCACGGAATTTAGCTGACGGATGCGCTAGTAATCCGTTAACAATCCTTGGCTACATCTTAACCAGATCGGGAGAATCCCATGTCCAACCAGACCGTTACACGTGCTGAAGTCACCGACGCGATCGTTCGCGAAGTCGGCCTCACGCGTCAGGAATCGTCGGACCTGCTCGACCGGACCCTCGACATGATCGGGGCCGCGCTCGAGCGTGAGGATGAGGTGAAGCTTTCCCGGTTCGGCAACTTCGTCGTGCGGTCGAAGGCCGCCCGCGAGGGCCGCAATCCCAAAACCGGGGAGGAGGCCACGATCGCCGCACGGCGCGTCGTCACCTTCCGTCCGTCGCCGATGCTGAAAACACGCGTCGACGAGACCTAAAAAGAAACCAGGAAGGAAATGACATGAGCGCCAGCCGGGCCCGAATCGAGAAATCCGCGACTGCATTCCGGTCGATTGGCGAGGCGGCTTCCGAACTGGGCGTGGAAACGCATGTCATCCGATACTGGGAAAGCAAGTTTCCACGTGAAGTGCGCCCGGTGAAACGGGCCGATGGGCGCCGCATGTTCCGTCCGCAGGACGTCGATGCGCTGCGGGCGATCCAGATCCTGGTGCACGAGCGCGGCCTGACCCTGAAGGGCGCCAAGGCCCTGATCAATGAACAGGGCATGGCCGCTGTGCTCTCCGGCGAAGCAACGCTGGGCGCCGGCGCCCCGGCCGGCACGAGCCCGGCCCGCGATCTTCAGGAAACGGTCGCCCGTGCGTTCAGTGGCCAGTCTGCTGCAGGCCTGACAGAGGATCGCCGGGCCCGCCTCGAAGGCGCACTTGTCGAACTCGCGGACATCAAGTCCCGTATCGACGCCGCGCTGGGCCGGTCCGCAGCCTGAACCCACATAACACGTTGCACTGCCAGCACGGCTTGGTTACAAGCCGCCCTTGTCGGAGCGTGGCGCAGCCCGGTTAGCGCACTAGTCTGGGGGACTAGGGGTCGTGGGTTCGAATCCCGCCGCTCCGACCATTATTTCAAGGACTTAGCTGGACCTTGAGCTCCATTCCGAAACGTTCCGAAAGAGTTGGCGAGACTCATTCCGAAACGTTCACTTCGTGTTCTTCAGAATTTGCCGGCCGATATCGCGCTTTTTAGCGATGTCCTCGGAAGCTTCCACTGTGTCAGGAGTGTATGTCGCGTCCAGCTTCGCGTTCACATCCAGCGTGTTCGCAAGGAATTTGGCACGGTCTTCCTTCGAGGCGCCGCCAAGGTGTGCTTCCAGGTTAGCTGTGCGGCGGATATCCATGGCTTTCAGGTGCGAGCCATAGCCAGCAGCCTTCCGGACCTTTGCAAAGTCGTAGTTAAATGCCCTGCGATCTGGCCATGCGGAGCCGTCTGACCGGCGGAACACGTCACCGATTGCCGGGTTCTTTTTCATGTATGTTTGTATATCGGTCCAGAGAGAGTCACTGAGCGCATTTGCGACCCCCGCCTGTGTCTTGGTCCTCGGGCGGGACAGATAGCCGCCAGCACCCCTTGAAACGAGCATTTCGCGTTGAATGCTGCGGGCGTCGATTGGCGAAACCGCAGCTTCGTACATCACCCGGATCACAAGTGAGAGCCCCTTGTGGCCAGTATCTGATGCTACCTGCGCCATCGTATCGACAAAGCCGGGCGGGAGTACTTGCTGGCGTGGTTTCGGCTGTGGGTTCGGAAGTGTCAGAGCAGGTGAAGCGGTTAGTACATTGTAGCGGATCGCGGCATTAAAGATTCCTCGTAGCTTCTTGATGATCGACCAGCGGCGATATTCGGTTACGGTGTTTTCCAACTCGACTTGAAAGTCCTCAACGTCGGAGGGGGTTATGAGATCGATGCGCTTGTTGCCAAGGCTCGGCCCAATCCGCTTCCAAGCTTCTTCGAACTCCGCACGAGTGCCATCTCCTTTCCGGAGAAAGCTTTCTTTGGACTTCCATGTGAGCCACCAATGACCCAGGCTCCCGCGTGGGTAGGGCATTGTGAATGTGATGCTGCCGCGTTCAGCGCGTGCTTTATCAAGCCGATCATTCCAATGGTCAGCTTCTGCGCGTGCGGCGTTGCTGTCCGGGCCGAGGGCTTGTCCAGTCATTCCTAAATCGCGCGCCCATTTGGGGGGCTCCCAGAAAAGGTTGCCACGCTTCACACTGGTGTATCGTGGCCTCCGAAGCGTCATTCGCCGACTCCGTCGATAAGGTCGGCAATATCAGGTTTGCACGGCTCAGAAGACACGTTGATCTCGTCGGAGCAAAGGACTTCCCAAATACCTTTGTGTGTGTCGACGCGTAAGCGAGGTGTCATGCCCGCGCGTTTGAGAGCGGCCATGACGGACACCGGAGATGGGAGGCGCTTCGATTTGGTGGAGTGTAGAGTTGTCGTCATTTGAAATTTTCTTTTAACCATTGGGAGCAGTCGGTTGTCGGCTGCTTCTGGCGATGCCGGCGGGGGTTCCGAGCCAGTCCAGGTTTTGATGACGCTTGGTGGGTGATGCCGGAGTGGAGCGAAATGTGTCGCTATTGCTAAACTGGGGTTGCAGCGGATCACGCGACAGAATGGTTGATGGGAGCATGCTTACTTCCTTGAATTGGGACTTGCCAGCGGAGGCAGTATGGAAGAAGATAGAGATATAAAATCTCCATCAAAATAGCAAGGGTCAAAAGTTGCCGAAAAAAGAAAAGCTGGAGCTCGGGTCAGCGGATGCACTGAATGTGCATCCGGCGCTGCGCGGGTTTTGGACCGATCATGAGCTTATGCTTGCCTTGGGGCTTGGATCGATCGACCTCGCCAAGGATCTGCAAAAGCGAAATATGGTTGAAGCCGGTCGCTACAGGACGGAGGCTGGAAAGTGGGCTCGTGCTTGGTGTGCACGAGACGTCATGCGGATAGCGGTTGTTGTGGAACTTGCTCAGCAGGCAGCACTCAGTATGAAGGTCAGTACGGCTGTCGCTTCCACAATTGGAGCGTCATGGTTGGATCTCGCCATCTCGCTCGATGACCTGCTTCATAATCTGCAAGTGCTGCAGAGTGAGATTGAAGCCGATATGGAAGAATCTGGCGGCGATGTCGGCAAAGCTTGGCGGAATGCAGATTGCACGGTTGGGCGGCCCAACTTGGTTGATCTCGTGATAATAGATCGGCGGTGGGTGTTCATCGATTATTGCGTCTCTGGGCCGGGCGGATCGACTTCAACCCAAGATGAACCTGTATGCGAACTTGTAGAGGCGAATACCGCCGCCGCGAAAGTTATGAACATCCGACAAAACCATCCGAAGCCAGCGGCTAAGAAGAGCGAACTTCGCGTCGAGCTTGATGGTTTGGCGATTGACGCGTTGCGCGCCGTTTTTGGCTTGCGAATATCCGTAATCCGTCCTGCGAAGCGAGGCGTCAGGAGCTAGTGTAACTGTCTCGGTCTTCTTGCCCGTGCGATGAATTACCTGACGCTGATGTTGGTCGGATCGGAGCGGATATCGAGAGGTGCAGCCAGATTACGAATGCGGGGAGTTTTTTTTGCCTGCTGCGCTTCGATATGGGATGAGATGTTCGTTCGTAAAAAAGCTTCCGAATTGACCCCAAGTTGGACCTGAGCATGTCCCAAGTCGAGTTCCACAACCGAAGTTGGGGATAACCACCGCCGTCATTGAGTTTCTTGCTGTGGAGAAGCTAATTTATCTGCGATAACCCGGCGTACGGTAAGGCATTTCAGAAAAATAAAATCTGAAAATATTGAAGAACAAGCTCTGTCACCTGGGCAAGCCCTACGCAATTGGGAATTACTTACAGTTGGGTTTTAGCAATCAGTCGATCAGTATAAAGAATATATGCGCTTGGCGCCGCTTTGGGTGTTTCCGGGTTGATGGCTTGGAAACATACAGAGGCAACAAGGTAGGCGGCATCAATTCGACCTAAGACGTCGACATTGTTCGTGATGAAAAATCCTATGCAGTCTCAGAGCTCCGCTGAGCCGCAATCTCACCGGATGGTAGGTCTGTGCATACCATCAAGCAAAAAAGCGACTCAGTGAGCTCTACAGCGTCATCTATGACGTGGTTTGCTACTCGTCGTAGTAACCGTAAACTTCACGAGCGACATTGATGACAGAAAACTCCCAAAATCCTACGAGCCGCTTTGCGGCGTGCAGAATGTTCAGATCGTCAGGACATTCCTGTGCGAGCCATGGACCAAGTACATGGGAAATGTCGCACTCGAAGAAGCAGCTGATGGCAGATACCTGCTGGAGTGGCACTTTGGCTGTGCCGTTCATCCACTGAACAATCATCGTGTCACGGGCGTACCCTAGCTTCTCCGCAAGTTCAGCTGGTGTTGAGTTTTGCTTTACGAATGCGAGCTGCAGGAAGCGGGGCATTTGCTTTTGCGGCGGTAGGTTTTCAAGTTCTGGAAAGTGCATGTTTATTCCTCTCAAGGTCGATTTCGATGAGGAAGCTTTAGCACTTGGAGTCAGCAATTACGGGTGGCAAAGTCGTGTTCTGATAAGGCGAAGTGCAGTTGAGACTAAGCGCGCGGTGGGCTTGAGCGTGAAAGTGCACAGCGTAGCCGGAAACACTTTCCAGTTGTCTGCGAATTCGAATAGGCAATCCGGGTAGGAATACGAGTCAGAGGTAGTAATGGCACTTCGCGAAATTCTGGAACGGTATCGGGAAAAAGCACAGAACGAGCGCGATAAGGGCACGGCCTTCGAGCATTTGGCGTTGGCCTACTTCCGTCATGATCCGATGCAGAAGGACAACTATGACGGTGTCTGGACCTTCCAGGAGTGGGCGGCAGGCCAGGGACTGGATGGCAAAGACACCGGCATCGACCTCGTCGCGAAGATCGAAGGAGAGGACACCTTCTGCGCGATTCAGTGCAAGTTCTATGATGAGGATTATAGAATCCAGCGCGGCGATCTGGACTCATTCTTTGCCGCGTCAGGAAAGAAGCACTTCTCTCGTAGAATAGTCATCGACACCACCAACGGGGATTGGGGTGCGAATGCGCAGGACTTGCTCCTCAACCAATCGCCGCCGGTTTATCGGATCGGTCTGACGGACCTAGAAGACAGCCCCATCGACTGGTCGCGCTTCCTTCAGACTGACGAAATCAAGCTGGAGCCCAAGAAGAAGCTTCGCCCGCATCAAGTCGATGCGCTTGCGGCGGTGCGCGAAGGTCTCTCGGAAGCCGATCGCGGTAAGCTCATCATGGCGTGCGGCACGGGCAAGACCTTCACAGGGCTCAAGATCGCCGAGGAACTCGCCGGTCCCGGCAAGAAGGTGCTGTTCATGGTGCCGTCTCTTTCGCTCATGTCTCAGACAGTGCGCGAGTGGACCAATGATGCAGAAGTCGATCTGCGCAGCTTCGCAGTCTGTTCTGATGCGCAGGTCGGAAAGCGTCTCTCATCGGATGGCGACTACGCCGACATCGCCGCCTACGATCTCGCTTATCCCGCCACCACCGACGCCGCAAAGCTGGCCGAGAAGGTCAAACTGGCGCGCGATGACGAGATGACGGTCGTCTTCTCGACCTACCATTCCATCGATACGATCTCAAAGGCTCAGCTCTGGCATGACTTGCCGGACTTTGACCTGATCATCTGCGACGAGGCGCACCGGACAACTGGTGCGAGGTTCGAAGATGAGGAAGAGTCGAACTTCATCAAGATCCACTCGGACGACAATGTTCGTGGCGCCAAACGCCTCTATATGACCGCTACGCCGCGCGTGTATGGCGAGGGCGTTCGTCAGAAGGCAGATGAAGCGTCTGTCGAACTCTGCTCCATGGACGACGAGTCGCTCTATGGAAAGACGCTGTTCGTTAGAGGCTTCTCCTGGGCGGTGGAGAACAACCTGCTCACCGACTACAAGGTGATCGTACTGGCCGTGGATGAGGGGACCGTCGCGGAGGGCGTGCAGAAGCGCCTGACCGAGGGATCTGAACTAAAGCTCGACGACGCCACCAAGATCGTCGGATGCTACAAGGCGCTGACCAAGGATGGGCTCGCCGACGACCTGATGATCGATCCTCATCCGATGAGACGCGCTCTGGCCTTCTGCAAGGACATCAAGACCTCCAAGCTCGTGACCAAGCAGTTCGCTGCGGTCGTGGATGAGTATCTCGATAGCGAGGAAGAGCGCACTGGAGAGGACGAGAAGCGTCTCCGGTGCGAGTTGGAGCACGTCGATGGAACCTACAATGCGAAGTCACGCGAGCATTTGCTGAAGTGGTTGAAAGCTGACAGCGAGTCCTCTTGCCGCATCCTCTCCAATGCACGGTGTCTCTCTGAGGGCGTGGATGTCCCCGCACTTGATGCGATCCTTTTCCTTCACCCGCGCAAGTCTCAGATCGATGTCGTGCAGTCTGTTGGGCGCGTGATGCGCCGTGCCGAAGGCAAGAAGATGGGATATGTGATCCTCCCCATCGCCATTCCGGCCGGCGTGAAGCCGGAAGACGCGCTAAACGACAACGAGCGCTACAAGGTCGTCTGGCAGATCCTCAACGCGCTCCGTTCACATGACGAGCGGATGGATGCCACGATCAACCGCATCGGCTTTGGTGAGAAGGTCAACGACAAGATCGAAATCATTGCCGTGTCAAATCAAGTGCCGGTGCGAAAACCCGCGCAACCGGAAACGGCCGGCCTGGGGCAGGGGTCTTCGAAGGACGACGACGAGCGCACGCAGGTTTCGAAACCCATTCCCGAGCCGGAACAATACTCACTCTGGATCGATGAGTTCGCCGCCGCAATCCGCGCGAAGATCGTCAAGAAGTGCGGGACCAAGGACTACTGGGATCGCTGGGCGAGCAGCATCGCGGACATCGCTCAGAAGCATATCACCCGCATCAAAGCGACGCTTTCAAAACCGGACACGCCGGAACGAAAAGCCTTTGATGATTTCCTGGATGAGATCCATGACGATCTGAACCCCAGCGTATCGGAAGATGAGGCTGTCGAGATGTTGGCGCAGCACCTCATCACGAAGCCGGTCTTCGATGCGATCTTTAGCGACCATGACTTCGCCGCGAGCAATCCTGTTTCGCAAGCACTGGAACGCGTCCTCAGCGCCATACACGGGGACAGCATGAAGGCCGAACGTGAAGAGCTGGAACAGTTCTATGACAGCGTCCGGAGACGAGCAGCCACGCTACAGACGGCCGAAGCGAAACAGCAGGTCATTATCCAGCTCTATGACGGCTTTTTCCGCAACGCGTTCCCGCGCATGACGGAAAAGCTGGGCATCGTCTACACGCCCGTCGAGATCGTCGATTTCATCCTGCATTCGGTCAACGAGATGCTGCAGGAGCATTTCGGTCAGACGCTGGGCTCACGCGGCGTGCATATTATGGATCCCTTCACCGGGACGGGCACATTCATAACGCGCCTGCTGCAATCTGGTCTGATCGCGCCGGAGGAACTGGAACACAAATTCCGCAACGAGATCCACGCGAACGAGATTGTGCTGCTCGCCTACTACATCGCTGCCGTGAACATCGAGGCGGCTTACCAGGGTGTGAGCAACAGCGAGGAATATGTTCCCTTTGAGGGCATCTGTCTGACGGATACGTTCCAGATGTATGAAGGCGACGACGAACTGGCGATCTACATGCCGGATAATTCGGAGCGTCGGAAGCGTCAGAAGGCAACCGATATTCGCGTGATCGTCGGTAATCCTCCGTATTCGGCAGGACAAGGTAGCGATAATGACAATGCTCCGAATGTAAAATATACTGGTTTGGATTCTCGAATTCAGCAGACCTACGCGCATCGTTCGACGGGAAATCCTCGCAGCTTATACGACAGCTATGTAAGAGCTATCCGGTGGGCTTCGGATCGCATTGGAGATGCAGGTATCGTTGCCTACGTGACCAACGCCGGATGGGTGGAGGGGAACGCAGCCGATGGTCTTCGAGCTTGCCTTCAGGACGAGTATTCGGATCTCTACATCTTTCACCTTCGTGGCAATCAGCGCACAAGCGGAGAGCGCTCTCGAAAGGAAGGGGGCAAGATCTTCGGGTCGGGGAGTCGCGCACCGATTGCTATCAGCGTCCTTGTAAAGAATCCCAGCGCGAGAAAGCATGGCCAAATATTCTTTCATGATATTGGGGATTATTTGGATCAGAAGCAGAAATTGTCGATCATCCGAGAATTTGGAAGCGTAGGGGGTATTTCCCGCGGAGGAGGATGGGTTCCAATTGAGCCGAATGAACAATTCGACTGGCTCAACCAAAGAGATGCCGGTTTTGACGCCTTCATCAAGATTGGAGACAAAAAGGACCGTTCAAGCCCGGTAATTTTCGCCGGTTATTCTGCAGGAGTAAAATCCAACCGCGATGCGTGGGCTTATAATGCGTCGCGAACAATGCTTCTCTCTAACATGGAAAGAATGATCGATTTCTACCATCTTTGTCTCACCGATCCGGAGCGCAGCGATCTCAATGATGCTACGAAGATAAGCTGGTCTTGGGTTCTCAGAGAGCGCTTCAAAAAAGGAAGATCTGCCGATTTTTCTCCGAGCAAGGCAGTCACGGCCATTTATCGCCCTTACTTGAAAACTAATCTCTACTATGACGGATTTTTCAACGAAAACCGGTATCAGATTCCTTTGGCTTTTCCGGATGATGGGCGTCCAAATAGAGCACTAATGCTTAAGCAACGTTGGTCAGGTGACGGGCAATTCGCTCTCATGATCGATGCCGTCCCAGAGCTACAGACTGATGGCGGCACCCAGTGTTTCCCTCTTTATCTCTACGATCAGCAGGAAAACGAGCCTGGTGGTCTTTTCGACGGCCAGTCCTCTGGCATTCAGCGACGTGACGCAATCACCGACGCCGGGCTGAACCACTTCCAGGCGGCTTATCCGGGGCAGGAGATCACCAAGGAAGACATCTTCTACTACGTCTACGGCTTGCTCCATTCAGAAGAATACCGCGAGCGCTACGCCGACAACCTGACCAAGGAGCTACCCCGCATTCCGTGCGTGAAGACCTACGCCGATTTCCGCGCGCTCTCAGGTGCTGGCCGACAGCTCGGTGATCTCCACGTCAACTTCGAGACGGTGGAGCCCTATCCGGTCACGATCAAGCAAGGCGACCTTCGACTCGCGAGTATCGACAATCCTGAGAAGTTCTTCCGTGTCGAGAAGATGAAGTTCGCCGGAAAGCGTGGTGATCAGGACAAGACGACGGTGATCTACAACAACAATATTACCATGCAGGACATCCCGCTCGAAGCCTATGACTATGTGGTCAACGGCAAGCCAGCACTCGAATGGGTCATGGAACGCCAGGTCGTGAAGGTCGACAAAGCCAGCGGTATCGTCAACGACGCGAACGACTATGCCAACGAAACCATGAACAATCCGGCCTACCCGCTCGAGCTTTTCCAGCGCGTCATCACCGTCAGCCTGGAAACGATGAAAATCGTCCGGAATCTTCCGAAGCTGGATATTCAAGAATAGCCGAAGGCGCACTACAAGTCATACAAGGGGGCTAAGTTAGATGGCAGGGGCCACATTCCAGACTAATCCTATCGACCTTTCTAGACTTCTGGATGAATGCCATCGTGGCGTGATCCAGTTGCCTGATTTCCAGCGAAGCTGGGTTTGGGATGAAGATCGGATCAAGAGCTTGATCGCCTCGGTTTCCCGCGCTTTCCCTGTGGGCGCTCTCATGTCGCTTGATACTGGTGGTCCGGTCAATTTCAAGCCGCGGCCGGTGGAAGGTGCTCCGCCGGAAGCTCGAAAGGAGACGCCTCAGTCTCTTCTGCTCGACGGCCAGCAGCGGATGACCTCCCTCTATCAGGTGACAGTGCGAGGCAAAGTCGTCGAAACTGTCACGCCGAAGAAAAAACGAGTGAAGCGTTGGTTTTATCTCGACATCGCAAAAGCGATCGATCCGGATGCGGATCGCGAGGATGCGGTGGTCGGCGTTCCGGAAGACCGTATGGAGCGTGCCGCGTTTGGGCGCGATGTTGTGCTTGATCTGTCTACTCCCGAGAAGGAGTATGCCGCGCTGATGTTCCCGGTCAGCCAGGTCTTCGATTGGGACGACTGGCAGGACGGCTTTGACGAATATTGGAAGGGCGATGCCAACGAAGAAGTGCGGAAGCGATTTCGTACGTTCAAGAAGCAGGTCCTGGAAAACTTCAAGATGTATCGGGTGCCGGTCATCGCGCTGGATAGCTCCACTTCCAAAGAAGCGGTTTGTGTAGTCTTCGAAAAGGTGAACACAGGTGGCAAGGCGCTTGATGCCTTCGAACTGGTCACGGCGATGTATGCCGCTTCAGGGCACGAACTTCGTAAAGATTGGTATGGCGATGAAAATGGGAAGGGGCGCCGTCAGCGGTTGGCGGAGACGCTGCGGATGGCCGATTCTGATGCTGGCATCCTCGCCGGTGTCGGGAACACAGATTTTCTGCAGGTGATCTCTTTGTTCTATACTCGCGATAAGCGCCGCGAGGCCGAGAGTGCAGGCAAAGAGGGGAAAGAGTTGCCAGCCGTTTCGGGGAACCGCAAGGCTCTGCTGGACTTACCGTTGGACGCGTACAAACACTACGAAATGCAAGCTGAGCAGGGCTTTGTCCGCGCGGCTAAGTTCCTGCATATGCTTCACATCTATCGTGTTTTTGATCTGCCTTATCAGTCACAAATTGTTCCGCTGGCGGCAATTCTCGCTGATGTCGGTGATGCATGGGAGCACGAAGCCAACAGAACCAGATTGGTCCAGTGGTACTGGAATGGCGTATTTGGTGAACTCTATGGCTCAGCAGTCGAAACCCGTATAGCGCGTGATTTTATGGAGGTGCCAGCCTGGTTGAGCGGTGGGCGGGAACCAACAACCGTAAGTGAGACAATCTTCCGCTCCGACCGCCTGAAAACGATGAGGATGAGGCTGTCTGCGGCCTATAAAGGAGTGAACGCACTCTTGATGAAGGAGGGTGCGCAAGATTTCCGCTCGGGGCAGAAGTTCGATCACACTGTCTTTTTCGGTGAGAATGTCGATATCCATCACATCTTCCCTCAGGACTGGTGCAAGAAACGCGGAATTCAGCCCGCAGTCTTTGATTCAATCATCAACAAGACTCCCCTGTCATACCGCACAAACCGGATTATCGGCGGCATTGCCCCGAGCGAGTATCTCGCAAAGCTGGAGAGTGGAAATAATTCAGCTCCGCCAATCAGTGGTCAGACTTTAGACCACTATCTGCAATCACACTTGATCGAACCCGCACTTATTCGAGCCGACCGGTTTGATGATTTCATGGTGGAGCGACAGAAACGCCTGCTTGCTCTGATCGAGCAGGCGATGGGTAAGGCCGCCTATGCTGGTGATGTGCCGGAGGAAGGGGAGGATGTCGAAACGGATGAGCTCACGTCCGAAGATATTCTACCGGTCCCCAATTCGTAGATTAGCAGGGTAACAATATTTGGCGGCCGAGAAAGCTTCTTGAAACACTGCAAAGCTCGCCTGCGGCGGTGTAGAGTCGATTACGAGGCAGTTTGAACGAAGATGATCTGGGTCTCTTCTGGTCCCGCATTTGAACGGAGATTCTGTGGGAAGGAGGCAGACCATACGGAAGAGCAAATTCATCGAAGAACAGATCATCGCTATCCTGGCTGAGCAGGAACGCGGTATGGAGACGGCGGAGGTGCGCGTGGATGCCACGGCGTGATTGCAGCGGCGTTCTATAAGTGGAACGCAAGGTTCAGCCGGTATGGCTGCCGGCGGATTACTGCTCTTCTGAACGCCGGGGATCGGCTCGCGAGTGGTGTCCGGGCGTATCGTATCTGACGGCGTGAAGGGCTAAGAGTGCTGATGAAACGGCCAAAACGGGGCCGCCATTCCGGTGGAATGGCGGCTCTTATATCCGGTTCAGGCCGATGCGCAGCGCGCCATGTCATACTCCCATGACGCTGTCCAAGATCGCGTGTGATGGAAATATAATAGGTATACTGTGTATATTCGAGGAATATACAGTGGAGGGTGTCGTCATTCGTGGCGAGCACGGGCTGAGCTCTAGCAACCTTCTCATGTGTTGGGCGAACTGTTCGTCCGCCATGTCCCGCCCGAGCATATACGTTCTGGCAACGGTGATGGGTTTGTCACCGCCGCCCTGCGCGACAAACTGAGCTTAAGAGGTGAGTGAAGGTTTGCAGCACCCAAACATGTTCACATTCGTCAGATTATCACGCTGGCGAGCGGAAATGATATCAGGCGATAGTAATGCAGAGATGGCCGAAAATTCAATGGCGCGACGAAGCATCATGTATGTGATTGAGCGGGTTCGTAAATGGAGTGACCGAGAGAGTTGAAGTACGCTGATGGACAGTTGGCAATAACTATAAGTGACTTTGGTCTCTGGCAAACTATCGAGATCGTCCTGCTCACGAACTAAAATGTGAAATTAGTTGGAGCGTCCGTTGCGCCTGTATTGCTGCGATCGTCGCCGGGGTAGGAGGCTCGGCGAAGTTCTCTCTTTAAGAGGGGGGGGGCTAATTAGGAGAAAGAAATGATACCGGTGAGCCAAATTAAGGCGACTGCGAAGCTGCGTCCACGCGGCAAAATATTTGAAGAGTTCGAGGTGGGTGAAACTATAAACCACCATTGGGGGCGGACCATAACTGAAGCGGATGCCATAGGATTCTCCAGTCTCACAATGAGTTATAATCCTATGTACTTCAATATTGAGTGCGCCGTGGAGCACGGGCATCCCGGCCTGGTGGTCAATCCGCATCTCGCATTCAATATCGTTCTAGGCCTCTCCGTTGAGGACTGCTCGGAAGGCGTTGCCGGACCCTTTCTCAGCGTACTTGACCTAACATATCACCAGCCAGTTTATGTTGGAGATACGCTTACGGCTCGCTCTACTACAGTATCAAAGCGAGTTACCGACGGGGATCAAAACAAAGGTGTAATAACATGGTATACGGAAGGATATAACCAAAGGGCAGAGAAGGTTATCGATTTCCATAGATCGAACCTTTCCGACTTTGCAGCTGCGCGCCGTATGCGAGGGCTCTGATGGTTGGCAAACTTACTCAACTCACAAGTGGTACAAATTTCTTCGAAGATTTCGAGGTGAACCAAACTATTCGCCATGCCCGCGGAAAAACCGTCTCAAACCTGGAGAATGTGGGGCTCACCCATATGGTCATGAACACGGCACAGGGACATTTCAACGAAGATCTCATGTCTGCATCGCCTTTTGGGAGGGTGATATCCTATGGTGGCATCAATTTGTCTATAGTTCTGGGGCTGGCATCTCAGGACACTATTGAGAATGCACTGGCTGAAATCGGCCTTGATCAAATTAGTCTGAAAAACCCGGTCGTACACGGAGATACAATTTACGCCTACACACGAGTTTTAGAGAAACACGACAGTGAGCGCCAAGATGCGGGCGTAATACGATTTCAGCATTGGGGAGTGAACCAAAACGACAAACTGATTGTGCAGTTGCAGCGTATCGCTTTGGTCAAAAGGCGTTCCCATTGGGGGGGCAGATGATGTCGTTCGGCGCTTTGCAAGATATTCGAGTTCTCGACTTAACACAAATGCTGGCCGGACCTTATGGCACCATGATGTTGGCGGACCATGGTGCGGACGTGATTAAGGTTGAGAGCCCTGACGGAGATATGACGCGTCCTAGCGGGCCTTTCTCCGATAATGACCAGCAGCGCACGCACGGAGGGTATTTTCAGAGCGTTAATCGCAACAAGAAATCTATAGTTTTGGACTTGAAAACGCAGGAAGGGAGAGAGGCCCTCAAATTTTTGGTGCGCGATGCTGACGCCATTGTCGAGAATTTCCGCGTTGGCGTGATGGATAGACTTGGCCTGTCCTATGATGTGCTAAAAAAGGTCAATCCCCGACTTGTTTACGGGGCTCTTAGAGGGTTTGGAGATCCTCGTACTGGTGTCTCTCCTTATGCTGATTGGCCGGCATTTGACGTCGTTGCCCAGGCTATGGGTGGTATAATGGGAATTACGGGGACCGGCCCGGGGGCGCCAACAAAGGTCGGTCCTGGTGTTGGGGATATTGTCCCCGGAATGATGCTTGCCTTCGGTGTGCTGGCCGCGGTACATCACGCGCGCCGCACAGGCGAAGGGCAGTTTCTCGATATATCGATGGTCGATGGAATACTGGCGATCTGTGAGCGGATGATATATCAATACTCTGTTTCGCATACAGTTGCCGTTCCTCAGGGGAATGGTCATCCTTTTCTCTGTCCTTTTGGGATCTTTCCAGCCAAAGATGGATTCGTGGCAATCGCCGCGCCGAAGCAGGCCTTTTTCAGTGCGCTCTGTGACCTGATTGATGTTCCTGAATTGGCGGCCGACCCTCGGTTTGTGTCGCCCGTTTTGCGGGGAGTTAATCAAAACGCATTGGTTGAAATACTTGGTGCCCGAACCTCCAATTTCACAAAGTCTGAATTGACGGAGAGGTTGGGCGGCAAAATTCCGTATGGCCCGGTAATGCAGATGGACGAAATTGCTGGGGATCAGCATTTTTCAATTCGTGAGATGCTTGTTCCTGTCGAACAACCGGGGTGCGATCATAATATTTATGTTGCAGGAGTCCCCATAAAAATGACCGCCACTCCAGGTGGTGTCCATCGGCGAGGCCCTTATCTTGGTGAGCACACAATCAACGTGTTGCGAGATGCCGGTCTCGGGGAATTGCAGATCAAACAATTAGCAGAGAGCAGAGGGGCAGAGAAATGAAGGCGGACAGAAGAATACCGCGGACGGCACGGCTACGGAGATCGCAGCTGGCTGTTCCGGGCGTGAGTGAGAAAATGCTGATCAAAGCATCGGCCTCCAATGCCGATCATGTCTTCTGCGATCTGGAGGATGCTGTTGCGCCATCGGCGAAATGCGGCGCACGTGAAACAGTAGTCAGAGCACTGAACGAGCTGGAGTGGGGTGATACGGTTCGGTGCGTGCGCGTAAATGACGTGACAACGGAATGGTGTCACGATGATATAATTGAGATTGTTGCGGGTGCTCGCGAGAATGTCGACACAATCATGCTTACAAAACCATATACGGTTTCGGATGTGCTCTTTGTCGATCGATTGCTCGGACAGCTGGAGGTAAAACTCGGACTAAGCAAATGTATCGGCCTGGAGGTTTTAATTGAGGAGGTGGAGGCTCTTCAGAATGTCTGGGATATTGCGCACTCCTGCGCGCGACTTGAATGCCTCATATTTGGAATGGGAGATTATGCAGCTAGTCAGGGGATGGCAACCAAGCATATTGGCGGCGAGAATGGCTATCCTGGCGACATCTTTCACTATCCTCGGTACCAAATGACGATTGCTTGCCGTGCTGCGGGTATTGATGCGGTCGATGGTCCATTTGCCGATTTCAAAAACGAGGAAGCCTATCGGAATGAATGCAGGCGTGCCTTGGCGCTCGGAATGGTCGGGAAGTGGGCAATCCATCCTTCACAAATCGCGCCAGCGCTAGACGTCTTCTCTCCCGACCCGCAGGATGTTGATTTTGCACGTGAGATAATCGCTGTGTACCGTGAGGCTGAAAAGGAAGGGGTGGGTTCTGTCGCCCATAGAGGTGTCATGGTAGATGCGGCGTCTGCGCGGCTTTTTCAGAATACTGTCGATCGAGCAGACCTGATCGGAATGTAGGTGTTCAGACACGCAGGATCGAATCAATTGAATTGTCCATCAAGGATTATTCCATAAAGCGGTGGACTGACAATCTGTGGTTCAGGATGCCACAGGAGGTTTAATGCAATGATTTCGGCATACACTTCTATTTATTTGACGGAAGAACGGCGAGCCATTCAAGAAATGGCGAGAAGTTTTGCCGAAAAGGAAGTTTTACCGCTTGCCAACAGCCTCGACCCTGCAAAAGGGGATATTCCGCAGAGTCTTATCAATCAGATGGGCGAGCTTGGCTTTTTTGGAATCCTCATTCCAGAAGCATTAGGTGGGCTGGGACTCGGATACTTCGAGTATTGCCTGGTCGCTGAGGAACTTTCGAGAGCTTGGATGAGCGTGGGATCAATTATTGCGCGTGGCAATGCATTCTACAAATCAGTGCCTGGTTCAAGTAATGAAATCCGGACAGCCCGTATTAGACTTATGGCCCAAGGAAAATATTTGGGCGCATTTTCTATGTCCGAACCTAATGCCGGTTCGGACATTTCATCAATTTCCTGCCGGGCAATCCGTGATGGCGCGGAATGGGTCGTTACGGGAAGCAAATATTGGTGTACATTTGCAGACCGGGCCGACTTCATACAGGTCATTTGCCGTGCCAATATAAGTGCCGATGCACCCAGATGGGCTGGTTTGGTATCCGTTTGTTTTGAAAAGGAACGAGGCAGTTTGCCCGAGGGGGTTTCGGGGAGTGTGATACCCAAGATCGGCTATCATGGCTGGAAGACCTTCGAACTTTCGTTTGATCACGCAAGAACGAGTAACAATGCGCTGTCTGAACCGAAGGATGGTGTCTTCAAATCGATTGCTACTGGCTTGGAGGGGGCACGCGCGCATACCGCAGCTCGTTCAATAGGCTTGGCGCGCGGGGCGCTTGAGGATGCGATGGCATATGCGAAACAGAGGGAGCAGTTCGGTCGTCCGATTGCGGATTTTCAGGCTATCAGATTCAAGATTGCATCTATGGCAACCGAGATAGAAGCTGCACGGCAGCTGATGTACTATGTATGTAACGAAATAGATTCTGGCCGGCGTTGTGATAAGGAAGCGGCCATGGTCAAGTTCTACGCGGCTGAAATGTCCGAGCGGGTGACCAGCGAAGCCATGCAGATTTTTGGTGGTGCCGGCTATACAACGCTACATTCGGTGGAGCGGTATTGGCGTGACGCTCGCCTCACGAAGATCTTTGAGGGAAGCTCGGAAATCCAGCAGCGTATTATTTCAGATGCCTTGATGGGCAAGCCAACGGGAAGCTGACTCACCTCTTTCGCCGGTTAAGATGCGCCCACGAGATTTTGAATTGAGAGGGTTGTGATCTCGCGGCCAAGATCCTGCAAGGCATGGCGGATCAACTCTTCCTTTTCGCGTATACGTTCGAGAGGCCCGCCCACAGCAGCGGCAAGAGGGATGATGTTCTTGGAGGAGGGAAGCATCATCGCGATAGCTCCGGCTCCGCGTGTTGTTTCACCATTGGACATTGCATAACCTTGCGACCGGGTAGCCTTTATGTGCTCAAGGGCTGCAGGTGCAGTTTTTTTCCATAGCGGATCCGGTGCTTCGGCTACAGTTCGCCTGACAAGTCGTCCGATCTCTGTATCGGAAACCAATCCCAGAAGTGCCCAACCAGCAGCAGAGCAGGCCAGCGGCCGTTGTAGCCCTGTTTCTACATGAAGGCGCAAGGGATCAGGACCAGTCTGTGCCAAGAGGTATTGGGCATAGATGCCATTGCGCATGGCGAGGACTACTGATTCGCCCGTTGCTTGGGCGATTTCTGCTAGAAGCTTTGGAATGTTGCCTGTCGCCTCATGGCGGCGAAGCATCCAGGTGCCGAGCAGGGTAATTCTTGGGGTTGGATAGTAAGTGCGATTCTTGGAGTCACAGCTAAGGTACCCAAGGGTCACAAGAGTTCTCACTAGAACGGATGTGCTCGACTGCGGGAGTTGCAGTTTTAGCGAGATATCGCTGATGGTAAGCGGTGTTTGGTATGTCGCAAAAAGCTCAAATAGAAAGAGCGTACGTTGCGCAGACTTAATGGGGCGATCTTCCATTTGACCATCGTAATGTTTAAACGCACTCCCCCCCTTCTTGGTACAGCGTTTAGCACACTGGCCCCAGCCATGCATCACATATATGATGTGCGGCTGGGGCTGTTATAGGAAAAGGCATTATGAATCGAACCAGCTCATCCTAGTAAGACACCTTAGCCTGGACACCTATTGTGCGACCCTTTTTCATGGTCGAATAAGTGCTGCCTAGAGAAGCGGGTAATTGTGTGTCGCTGGTGAAGACGACGTCGTTCAGAATATTCTTGCCGTATACTGAGAACTCCCACTTCGAGTTCGGGGGCTGCCAGTCCACGCTGAAATCTAGTAATTCCTGGCTGGGGAGGTAAGCGTCATTGTTGTCACTCGAGTACTGATCTCCACGATATGTGTAGGACAGACGAGAGGTGAGCGAGCCAGCGCTTGCGAGCTGAATATCATGTACAATAGACGCAGAATAGGTCAGATCGGTCGTTCGCGGCAGCTCCAGATCAATATCAGTCTGGTCGATGATACCATCACCCGTCAGATCATAAAGGACCTTGTCATACTTTGCATTAAGAATGCCAATGTTCCCCATTAGAATAAGGTGATCCGTTAATAGGACCTGACCATCCATCTCAAGTCCGAGGATTTCTGAATCCGCCGTGTTTCTTGTCGTTTGAACGGGGCCAAATGGCCCTGCTGTAACAACGGTTCTTTGGAGGCCCTTCGTGTCTGTGTAAAAAGCAGCCAGGTTCAACTTGGATCGGTCGGTAGGCTCAGTCTTTAGGCCTGCTTCAAAATTGTCCACGGATTCTTCGTCGACAGGTCCGGGAAGGTCAGTAGGAGACGAGTTCCGTACGTTGTATCCACCCGACCTGAACCCCGTGGCCCAATTAGCATAGAGCATTATATTATCTGCCAACAGATATTTCATGCCAATTTTATAATCTACGTTGGACCAGCGGTCGGAGTCTTCAAAGTCATAGGGGCATGTGCCTTCTGCCACCACACAGAAACCAGCTGGTGTTGCACCTGGCTTGGGGGCACCAAGCGATGCGACCTTAACACTTTTTTTCTCCTGAGTGTAACGAGTGCCGGCTGATAGGGAAATGGCATCTGAAACCTGATAAGTGCCGTTTACGAATATTCCGAAAACTTCATGGTCTTGAATTCCTCCTCCGGACTGCCTGACCGCTCCCCCTATAAGGCTGCGGTTCTCGCTGTAACTAATGTCCTGTTGGAAGTAATAGAGCCCGCTTGTCAGATCAAAATTTGTGCCGAACGTCCCAGCATAACGAAGTTCGTCGGAAAACTGATCCTGGCTTTGTCCGCCACCATTAATACCGATGGGTAACGACCCGACCGGATCTTGCAAGCAGCTGGAGTTAAATCTGTCATTCGGTGTTCCGTCGACATCAAGGCAGTTTGCATTGTCGTATTTACGCCAACCGATGATATTTGTTATTGTGCCATTTCCGAATGCTACATCAGTATCGCTCTCAAGTAGTATCTGGGACCATTCGCTGCTTTGCGTTCCCCGATTGTCTATGGACATGTCATGCGTGTCAGGGCTGAAATTCATGCCGGGTACGCCGGCAGCGTTCAGGTGTGATTGGGCGGGGACCCCTTCACCATCTTGCTTCCCATATTCCATGCGCAGTAAGAAATCCGTATTCTGCGTAGCGTCCCAGCTTAGAGCACCCCGGACCAGCGTGGTTGTACTTGCCCCGAATGTTGCACCGTCAAATTTGTTTCTGAACCAGCCTTTGTCGTCATTATAGTAGATCGCAATCTTTCCATTTATACTATTTGTAAGAGGTCCGGAGAGTAGGCCGCTATAGGTGTAGTTTGTGCCGGTGCCTCTTAGCCCAGAATCAGCGCTCGCCTTGGCGCGCGCAACTAGTTTGTCAGATGGTCTGGTAGTATTGATGAGCACAGCACCGCCGACAACATTCCGGCCAAACAAGATGCCTTGCGGCCCGCGAAGGACTTCGATGCTTTCTAGGTCGAACGTGTCAAATACAATTCCCGCGTTGATGCCGTAATACACTCCGTCAACAAACGTTCCGACGGTGGGGTCGATGGTTGGTATGGAGCTGAGGGAAGCCTGTCCCCTTACAGAAAAGGCTGCCACACCCTTAAATGTTCCAATCTCATCAATAATTGCGTTTGGTACTCGGTTGCCAATATCGGCAATGTTTCTAAGTTTGAGCGCCTCTATCTGTTGCTCACCAAATGCGGTAATTGCGATCGGAATGTCTTGAACATCCTCGGCATTGACCTTTTTCTGAGCAGTAATCGTAACTGTGTCTAGCAAACGCTCAGTGGCTGAGGGGGCATTACTGGTGTCCTCTTGTGCGTATGCGCTGGCAGACAGAAATGATAGAACAATAGTTGTGGCGGATAGCAACTTTGATCTCATGTGAATTCCTCCCGATGCGCTCTTGTTAATGGCGCTGCTCCGCACTCAGCAATTCATGAGACAAGAAGAAATAGGATACCCCCCATTCATCATATTTGTGATGGAGGTCTTCTCTCGGGGACAGCGAGGGAGGAAATCATGAATGTGATGAACGGTGCGAAAGCGTTCCGGCAAAGCCTTCGCTGAGTCAGAATTCTCGAAATAGATGAGAAGGGGAGCACAATGGGTGTAAATATGAGGGTGCGGTTTTGACCGCTGGAAAGGGGCGGGTGTCTGGCATTTACAGATATTATGTATTGGTAGTGCTTACCCTGACATATTTGGCCAGCTATATGGATCGGCAGGTTCTGAGTATACTGATCGAAGACATAGGAGCTGAGTTTCATCTGGATGACGTCGAGCGAGGCCTGTTGATGGGGTTTGCATTCGCGCTGTTCTACGCAACTCTCGGAGTCCCTGTTGCATTTCTGGCTGACAGAGCAAATCGTCGTAACATTATCGGAGCGGCCATAACCGTTTGGAGTTTGGCGACCGCGCTATGTGGGGCAGCAAATGGCTTCTGGTCACTTTTTTTTGCAAGAATGGCGGTGGGCGTCGGGGAGGCTGGGGCGTCACCTCCTGCTCATTCGCTTATTAGCGATTATTTCCGAAAGGCCGAGCTGACTCGTGCGCTTTCCGTGTATTCGTCCGGCATAAGCCTTGGGGCAATTATCGGTTTGCTCTTAGGGGGGATTCTTGCGGATATATTCAACTGGCGCATTGCGTTTGTAGCGGTCGGTCTACCGGGAGTTCTGCTCGCCTTTCTGGTCTTTACAACAATTCGTGAGCCTGAGCGCGGGCGTTTTGTCAGGGAAACGGTTCCGGCAAAGGGGAGATCTTCTCTGGGAGATGACATCCGTTCACTCCTGACAAATCGTCCTTATCTAGGGGCGTTGGTGGCTCACACCCCGGCCGTAGTCATGGGATATGTTGTCGTTTCATGGTCGGCTGCAATATTTGCTCGCTCATTTGATCTTTCGCGCAGTGAGATTGCGGTGTTGCTCGCTTCAGCAACTTTCTTCGGAGGAGTCCCAGGCATGTTTGCGGGGGGAGTACTGGCAGACTTGTTAGGGATGCGGGATCCGCGATGGCGGGGATGGGTTCCTGCTATTGCAAACCTGATCGCTGCTCCGCTCTTTGTTTTCGCGATGCATTCCGGTTCTGCACTTGGCATGACGGTGTGGCTGGGATTAGGTATATTCTTTTACAATATTGCCTTTGCTCCCTCATTTGCGATTATTCAAGGTGTCGTTGCGCCAGGGGAGCGTGCCCTTGCGTCGGCCATCGCCTTTCTTTTAGCGAACCTTTTCGGGTTAGGCGTGGGTCCGACCTTTGCTGGATGGCTAAGTGATGCTTTGAAGGACGATTTGGGCATCCGTTCACTGAACTATTCTGTTATGTATATGTCTGTTGTGCTTCTCGTCTCGGCAGCAGGTTTTTTATGGACTGCGAAAGTGCTAGGCGAGCATCCAATGGAAGTGGAGTGACGTTTTTCGCTCAATATTGCTTTCAAGTCAGGGCTGCCGACAGCGAGACGAAAATTCATACTGAAAAGTAATTGACTTGTTCTGAACCACACTCAGTTCACATACATTAAGTGCAAAGCGTTGGTGGAGAGATCTGCGGCGTGATGAGGCTGGTCTGGCAAGATTTGGCGCGTTGAACTTCCGTGCGGGTTCGTGAATTGAGCAGAAGTGCTTGGGTGCGCCCGGTGGCGCGTAAAGCCAATGTATTTGGCGCTTGTGGGCAATTCATCGCCCGGGCGGTGCGTTAGCAATTAGACGAAACCATCCTGCTGCACGTGGAAAGAATAAGAATGCGTCTAAAGAAGATGAAGTGTCTCGCCTATTGTAGTTTTGCCGCGCTTGCCTTTGCTAGCCAAGCCTACGCTCAAGATGACTCGGCGGAGGATGATAAGGAATACGCCCTTAAAACGGTTCTTGTCACGGCCGAGAAGCGTTCTGAGAATTTGCAGAACGTAGCGGTCTCGGTATCTGCGTTTACCTCCACCGAAATGGAGGGGCTGAAGCTTCGAGAATCTGCAGACATCGCGGCTCAAATTCCAAATCTTCAGGTTACGAATCCGAGTGGGGACGGGTTTCCAATCTTTTCCCTGCGCGGAGTCTCGATGAACGACTTCAGTGCAAACCAGTCCAGTCCAGTGGCTAGCTATGTTGACGAAGTCTATAAGGGCAATCCCGCCATCCAAGGGATTCAAATGTATGATTTGGAGCGAATTGAAGTTCTGAGGGGGCCGCAGGGTACCTTATATGGCAAAAACTCCACAGGGGGCGCCGTCAATTTCGTGACAAAGCTTCCGGGGATGGGGAGCGGCGGTTATATCACGGCTGGCATTGGGAACTTCAATCGTCGGGAGTTGAAAGGTGCGCTGGATGTTCCGCTTGTCGGGGACAAGCTCGGTTTGCGTGTAGCTGGAACGTGGACCGAAGCTGATGGTTGGTTTGAGAACGTGCTTCCCGATGTGAAGGACGGCGGGGCTATCGGTGAGCATGGTGTGCGCGCAACTTTGTTGTGGCAACCCACTTCGCAGTTTGAGGCTATTTTGAGGGCTTCAACGAGTCGGCAAGAGGCGGTGAGTCACGGCATTCAGGCATTCAATATTGTGCCTGATGGTGCCGGTGGGGGTATCTATTCTCTCTATAATGCTCTTGGTGCAACATCCGCAGTTGATGGTACGCGTACGGGGCTGGATTTCTTCGAATTTGATTCTGACCAGGATACGAAACGTCGTATCCAGGGGGACGCCCTCGCATTGACAGTCAATTGGGATTTGACGGATTCGCTTACACTGACTTCTGTTTCTTCATGGGATGATGGCGAGTTCTATAACCCCGAAGATGTTGATGGAACTTCCAATCAGGTATTGCGGGCGACGTACTATGATGAGGCTACGCAGATTTCGCAGGATCTGAGGGTCAGCTCGGGGTTCAATGGTCCATTTAATTTCATTGCGGGTGTTTATGCGTCGAAAGAGGAAGTCTACAACACCACGGGCATAGGGTATTTTCTTGATCTCGACGCGAATACGGATGGAGTTCTGGACTATCTCGATTGCGCAGATGTGCTTCAGACAACTACTGGGTCGGGGCCGACCACTCAGGCCGGCGAGGAAACCGAACTGGTTCTCAATGAGTTCGGTGTCAGTCTCGCAGATTTCTTTCCGGCCGGATGTTTGGTGCAAAACCAATTTGATCAGGACCGAATAACGTATGCCGGGTACTTTAATGGCACCTATGACCTGAGCGACAATCTTCGATTTCAGTTCGGTCTCCGGCGTACACGCGATGAGGCAAGTCTGGAGAACTTTTCAGCACGTATCCTGGGGTCAGATGGAATTGCCATCGTCAATACCATTCCCGGGGACCCAGTGGACCCTTACGCCGTTATACCGGATCGAGATTTCGTGGACCAGGAATGGACGGGTAAGATCGGACTCGACTACACGACCGACAGCGGAACACTTCTTTATGCGAACTATAATAGAGGGTATCGATCGGGCGCCTTTAATGCGCAGGGTTTCTTTGACCCTTCCGAAGTCACTAAGGTTGAGCCGGAACTCTTGGACAGTTTCGAGATTGGGCTCAAAACGCGGCTTTTCCACGAGCGCTTACAGCTCAACGCGGCTGCATTCCACTATGTGTACAAGAATCAGCAATTTTTGGATGTCGATCCTGATTCCCTGGCGCAGAGACTGGTCAACATCGAAAAGTCCAAAGTTTCAGGTGCCGAAGTAGAGTTGGTCGCGCAATTGACACCTGCACTTCTACTTAATGCCGGCGTAGGATTGCTGGACTCGGAGGTCGAGGAGGGGGTGCTCAGCGGTGTTGATCTTTCCGGTAATCCGCTGGTCCTGTCTCCGGATCTGAATGCCAATCTCGGCCTGGACTGGGAGTTGTTCGAGAACAGTTATGGTCGCGTCACGGTACACGGGGATGCTTCCTATACCTCGGAGCAGTATTTCGATATCTTTAGTGTCGATCGTTTGGAGCAGGACGGATACGCGGTTCTGAACGCTCGAGTCCAATACGAGCCCGACACGTATCAAGTGCAATTCGCGCTGTGGGCAAAAAACATCACGAACGAAGAATATAGAACTTCGGTCATCGATCTTCAGTCTGCTGTCGGGTTTGACTACAGCCATATTGGTCCGCCACGTACTTTCGGTGCCGAGATCACTTACCGCTTCTAGAGCCCCGTCTCCAGGAAACATGACTTCCTGGTTGCAACATAGCTTGTGAAAAATAGGAAAAAACGTGTCCAAGTTGAATGATCAATTAGTACAATCTGTGCTTACTCGGCGGGGGGTGATTTCTGCCGTGGGCGCCGGGGCTGTCCTGGCTGGTGGCGCTTCACTTACCGCCTGCAGTGATGCGTCTTCTAGCTCGGACACCAGTCTACAAGAGCGGGCCAATAAGTACGATGTTCTCATCATAGGCGGCGGCTTTGCCGGTCTCACTGCCGCGAGGGATTTGAGGAAGAGCGGTCTTCGCGTCCTTGTGCTGGAGGCACGCAACCGGTTGGGGGGGCGAACGTTCTATTCAGAGTTCTCAGAACAGATGGTTGAGTTAGGTGGGACGTGGATTCACTGGAGTCAGCCCTATGTTTGGGCTGAGAAAGAACGCTATGGTCTGGAGATCGCTGAGACGAAGGGGGCCGCGCCAGAAAGAATTCTCGTTTATTCCGATGGCAGACTGGTGGAGTTATCCGAAGCGGATATGTATTCAGTCATTGAGGTGTTTAATTCTTTCATCGCTGGAGGGATGTCGGTTCTGCCCCGGCCCTTCGATATAATGTACAATGAGACCGCAGCGCTCGAAATGGACAGCGTTTCAGCGCGGGCGAAGCTTGATGAGTTTGATCTGCCTCCCCTTCAAAAAACTGCGATGCTCGGATTGCTTGCTGGTATGGCGCATAACACCGCCGATAAGATGTCCTACTTGGAGGTTCTGCGCTGGGCTCGTATTCCGGGTAATGACTTTTTGAACATGATGGATGCCGTGGGTCGCTATAAGTTTGCGCATGGAACCCAGTCGCTTATCGATAAAATAGTCGAGGACGGCCGGCCTGATGTTCGTCTGTCTTCTCCTGTGTCTTCTATTGAAGACACAGGAGACAGTGTCACCGTCGTGACTACCGATGGGGATGTGTATGAAGGAGCAGCGGCGGTGGTCACGCTTCCGATGAACGTGATCGCGGATGTCAATTTTAGTCCCAAGCTGGAGCCGAAGGTGGTTGAGGCTGCCAAGGAGCGTCATACCGGAAGCGGTTACAAACTATGGATTAAGGTAAAAGGACGGCTCGGCAATGTCATGCTAATGGGGCGGGATGACGATCCGATAGCAACCGCTTTCACATATACTCAGACTACTGAATCTACCTATTTTGTTGCGTTCGGGTGTTCGCCAAATTTCGATCCTCTCGACCATGAGAGTGTGCAGAGGGAGTTCAGGAAGTTTTTTCCGGAAGCGGATGTGGAAGCAGAGTTTTCCTACGACTGGAATTTGGATCCGTATTCGAAGGGTACCTATTGCGTATATAGGCCCGGTTGGATGGAAAAATATGCGGATGTCTTCAATAGAGATCGAAACCGGCTCTTTTTTGCATCAGGCGATCACGGAGAAGGCTGGCGCGGTTTCATTGATGGCGCAATCGGTGCCGGGATTCGCACAGCAAAAAAAGTAAGCGACTTCATATCGGCTGATTCCTAGGATGGAGGGATGAGATGAATCATATATTGCATCGACTATCCCTCCCTGGAATGGGCCTGTTTTGTGTGTGCCTTTTGATTGCGAATTGTTCGGATGCCCGGCCTGCAGACAGAAAAGTTAGTATAGGGATTACGTCTGGAGAAAAAGGTGACCTTGATAAGGGGGGCGACGAATTGGCTCAAGCTGAGAGCGGCGCACAGCCCTTGCTTTCTGGGCGGATAGCGCCGGATTGTGATGCGGACATAGGAGAGCGTGCTTTCGCTAAATGCGCGTCCTGTCACTCGCTGGAGCCGGGCAAAAACATGATGGGGCCAAGTCTCGCAGGAGTAGTTGGTCGACGAGTGGGCGCAGCCAAGAATTATCATTATTCCGAAGCTGTGAGGGCTGAGGATGGTGTCTGGACGGAGGATCGACTCCTCGCTTTTCTGGAGAGTCCCCAGGAGGAAATACCAGGAAACGTTATGCCATTTTCCGGGATTGCGCGAGACCAAGAACGTCGAGCCATTCTGTGCTGGATTGGAAATGCTGATCAGCAGGAGAGAAATTGATGCTAGACATGCAGATTAACAAGGATGGGACAAATCAATGAACGCGCAAAGCTTGCTACGATCCAAGGGAATGGGAACTTTGGCATTAGGCTTGGTATTCCTCTTTGTACCAAGTTTCGTACTGGGAGTTCTTGGCGTGGACGGAACGGACAGTTTCGAGTTGTTTCTTAGGCTATACGGCCTGTTGGGGCTTGGGTTCGGAAGTGGCATTCTCTTCGAAAAGGAAGTCCTGCTACCAGCCCGGCGCGTATGCATCATTTATGTTGTGCTTGATGCACTTGCTGCGGTCTTGCTTAGTCTTGCTATCCTCGGCCACTATATAAATGCTTTCGGCTGGATTCTCGTTGCCATGTATGTCAGCTCGATTCTAACCTACGCGGTATGTGCGTCAAAAGTGCAATAAAACCTGGGCCCAGCGGGGTCAACCATGTCCACTATATTTTCAGAGCGGTTGTTTCTCAAATTAAAACAAGATTTCGAGCCGAATGTTAAAGCGTTGGGTATTGATCCGGCTATCTTTTCGGATCCTGCCACCGAATTGCCGATCGAGAAGTACATGGACTTGCTCGAGACAACCGCAAGGAGAGGGACACCATATATTGGGCTAAAAATGGCGGGCGCGGTTGAAATGTCCGATTTCGGCGTATTGGGATACGCGATGCGAAACGCAAAGACCATTCAGAAATTGCTCGAGACCCTTACGAAATATATCTACGTTTTCGCACAGGACAATATGATCCAGTTCGATGTGGCGGAGAGCGCCGTTATTGTCCGTTACCGGTTTCTTGATGAGAGTATTAGTCAATTTCGGCAGGATGTTGAATTCGCATTAGGGACTATCAAGCGCGTAATCGAAACGAGCACCCCGTGGAACATTATTCCGAAGTTTGTAGAATTTGAACATCCACTTCCAGACTATGTGGAAGTTCATAGAAATTTTTTTCAGTGTCCGGTATATTTTGGAAGAGGCGGAAATCGCCTCCATTACGCGAAGTCGATCCTGCCGATTGAGCTGGTGGACCCAGATCCGAGGCTCTTTGAGGCGCTCGAGTTTTATTTGGCGGACAAGCTCAAGCTTCGTGATCAAGACAACGACCTTCTGACGAGGGTCCGGCACGTAATCACAACGTCCCTTTATGCTGGTGTTCCGGAACTTCCGGAGGTGGCCAGGAAAATTGGCATGTCCCCGCGTACCCTGCAAAGGCGACTCCTTGAAGCAGGAGTTGTATTTAGCGATCTCGTGGACATAACCCGAAAGAACATAGCTTGCGAGTATGTTGCGCATACAGATTACAAGTTTTCCGATATTGGAGGCATGGTAGGATACCATGAGGCGAGCTCCTTCACCCGTGCGTTCAAACGGTGGACAGGATCAACGCCGCAAGCGCTGCGTAAGCATACTTCCGAAACCTATGAAAAGAAGACAGCTCGATGATCTTCTCCTTCAATCAATTGCGTCATCCCAATTGCACCTAAGGCAGAAACTATGCCGCTTTATCAAAGTACCCTCAATGGCACGCGCTATAAATTTGACAATCTGCGGACGCTGCTAGCGGCAGCAAGCTCCGAAAAATCAGGTGACCAACTCGCGGGATTGGCCGCTAAAAGCGAAATGGAGCGCGCGGCCGCTCGCTTTGCATTGGCGGATGTCAGTTTAAGGACGTTTCTGGACGATTTTGTCGTGCCCTATGAGAGTGATGAAATCACACGTTTGATTGCGGATGGAATCAACTGGAGCGCATTTAATCCTGTCTCTCATCTGACAGTTGGCGAGTTTCGCGAGTGGCTGCTCTCCGCCAGTACTACCGGGGAGAGGATTCGCCGGGTCAGCGCTGGGATAACACCGGAAATGGCTGCCGCAGTCAGTAAGATCATGCGTAATCAGGATCTGATTAGCGTCGGGAGCAAGTGCAGGATTGTCTCACAATTTAGGTCTACGGTTGGCCTGCCTGGTCGGCTATCTACCCGGCTGCAACCTAATCACCCCACGGATGATCCTAAAGGTATCGCGGCGTCGATTCTTGACGGTCTTTTCCTCGCGAGTGGGGATGCTATGATTGGTATCAATCCGGCCTCCGATAATAGGACTCGTGTCTATGAGCTTTTAAGATTGGTTGACCACGTGCGTTGCTCGCTGGAGATACCTACACAGAGCTGCGTTTTGACGCATGTGACGACGACCTTGGAACTGGCAGAGCTTGGCGCTCCCGTTGACCTCGCGTTCCAATCGATTGCCGGCACTGAAGCGGCAAACAGAGGTTTTGGGATTGATTTGAATTTACTTGCAGAAGCCCGCGAAGCAACACTCTCACTCAAGCGCAATCACGCTTCAGACGCTGTCATGTACTTTGAGACAGGGCAGGGGTCGGCACTTTCGTCAAATTCGCATTTCGGCGTTGATCAACAGACATTGGAAGCCAGAGCTTACGCTGTGGCTGGCAAGTTTAGTCCATTTCTTGTGAATAGTGTCGTGGGGTTTATCGGTCCTGAATATCTTTACAATGGCAAACAGATTATTCGTGCTGCCCTGGAAGACCATTTCTGCGCCAAATTACTTGGGATCCCGATGGGCGTCGATATTTGCTATACTAATCATGCTGAAGCTGACCAGGATGATATGGACAATTTGTTGACCCTGCTCGGCGTTGCGGGAGTCAACTTTATCATGGGTGTGCCGGGCGCTGATGATGTGATGCTAAATTATCAAAGCACCAGTTTCCATGATGCTCTCTATATACGTGAGGTCTTGCAGCTCAAACCTGCCCCAGAGTTTGAAGCTTGGCTCAGGGAAATGGATCTCGAAAATGATGCTGGCGCAATGAGGAACGTTGAGAATGCGTCAGCGGCCCTCCAGTTGATAGAGAAATATGTGAATGTCTAACAACAATCGTAGAGAAGCGGAGCTGCTGCATGGTTGGCGGCAAGCAACGCCTGCTCGCATTGCCCTTGGTCGTTATGGTTCCGGAATGCCAACCCGCGCTCATTTGGATTTTCAACTTGCTCACGCGCAAGCCAGGGATGCTGTCCATTCGGAACTCGACCTCTCTCAACTAACCGAGTTGCTTAGTGAGCCTGCTTTAACGGTGAGGAGTGCCGCAGCCGACCGCTCAGTCTATCTCAAGCGGCCGGATTTGGGGCGAATTTTGGCAGACAACCAAGACCTGCAATATGGGCCGTACGATGCAGCTATCATTTTAGCCGATGGGCTATCGGCGTCAGCAATTCTAGCTCATGGTGCCACGATCGCGAAAGAGGTACGACGTCTATTGGAGGGGTGGAATGTTGCGCCATTTGTCATTGCGGAACAGGCGCGGGTCGCATTGGGGGATGACATAGCTGTGCGATTGGGTGCCAAGTTGGCTATCGTGCTAATTGGAGAGCGCCCAGGCTTGAGTGCTGCGGATAGTGTGGGGGCCTATCTAACATGGTCCCCGAGGAGGGGGCGGGTCGACAGCCAACGGAACTGTGTTTCAAATATCCGTTCACCCAATGGCCTCCCTCCCCAGATCGGGGCGGCGAACATTGCCTGGCTCGCCAGAAATGCAAAAGAACGACAGATGACAGGCGTCGGACTAAAAGACGATTTTTCTGACCAATATCGTATAAAATCAGAAGGCGCTAGAATTAAGCATTCAGAGCCAGACGCTTGAATAAGTAATTCCATTCGTGGGTCTGCATTATTATATGCATCAGTATACAGATTGAAATGCGTGAAGGGAGGGGCGGATGTGTTCGCGCGTGCGGCTGAAAACTTTGTGCTTCAATTCTATCTGCAGGGGGGGGGTAAATCTGATGGGGATTTCAAGAGAAAATTTTATTCTGGCGCGGTGCCGCACGTCTTTTTGCCCGGCTGCCCCTGAAGGCTCTCCTTTATCCACTTGAGCTGTATCGTCCTTGTGGCTTCTAGACTGTCGTCATGACCGGCGGCTACGGAAAGGTACGATACCGTAGATGTAAGTGTGCATTGTCGTTCCACCGCTGCTTTAACTGATGCCTGATTGATTATAGCATCGTCGCTTCCCGCGATAACTAGAAGGTTTGAGGCGATGGGACGAGAACCGACTCGATTTTGCGAAGAATATTCTTGTACCTCTTTCAGTTCCATCCAGCCCGGCTGCAAAAGCTTTTTTGTTGCTAGCGATGAACTTAAGCTGGTGGCGTAGAGTAAACAGTTATCTTCGGTTAGCTTTGAGTAGGCTGCCATTGCCGGTGCTGTAAGCATGCTGGATAGATCAAAGTCAGGATATCGATGTTTGATCGCGTAGGCGAAATATAGCAACAGGGCTGAGCTTTCGGGAGAGGTTTCAAGCTCCGAGAACATTGGCAGGCCACCCACGCCTGGTGCCACAGCGATAGCTCCGGAGTATCCTGGATCAGATTCGTCAGCCATTTGCTCGGCCAGACCCCACGCCGCCAATCCCCCTTGAGAATGACCAATTGCGACCCACCGGTAAGAGAGATCCGATCGAAGAGTTTGGGATGCTCGAAGAGCATAGAGGCCATCGGCGGCATTTGTGTCCTTGGACAGCCACTCGTGAGAGCCGGGGGTAGAGAGCCCTGCGTAGTCGGGAGCTACTACTGCAAAACCTTGCGCGGAAAGCGTCGATGCATAATAACCCATATGCTTTAGCACCGAGGGACCGCACTCCTGGGCCACGCCCGTTGTGCCGTGAAGCCACAAAACGAGGGGCCAACCTCCTTGAGGAGGGCTGCCGGGAGGAACGAGTAGAACGGCGGAGGCAATGGTTGAGTGCCCCTCATAATTACGTGACACGTAAAGAAAGCGTGTCGCCGTAACACCAGGCGGTAGCTCATAGGTAGAGGTGCTTTCGCTGCTCAACAGCCTACCTGGTTTCCCCGACACGGTTGCTGAAGAAAAAAAGGGGTCTAACCCCATTTTTTCATTCGCCTCTGCCTCCAGTGCAGCCTGGATTGAATTAGGCTGAGCATCCATACCCTGAGCTGCTCCTGCTAAGGGAAACAACAGGAGGGTGCAGATCATGGCTTGAGAAGCCTTTGACAGGCAAGTTAAAGAGACTTTCATAGCTTAGCTTTTCCCGGCTGGAGACATTCCGTTCTCATATAAAAAGCTACTTCTAAAGGCCGGGGCTGAATTGCCATTCGGCGACAGATCAGTTGTCTTCGTATGCCACATATTTTCACGCATATTTGATCACGCGACCGGACAATTACTACGACTGCCAGGGGCAGAGGATTTGATCACAACGGCAGTTCGAAAAAATTCGTGAAGGTCTGAGTACCACCTATCCTTGCCGTTTCTGCGGCCGTGTGGGAAGTGTCCGTTTCCAATCAAGCCGAGTCCTAAACAAAGCGACCAACAGTCAATCACCGTCAGTTTCAATGACAGAGCAATCTGGACCGAAAACTCTCCGGTGTTCATTCGAGATGCGTTGGCAAACTTGAGACGGCTCCGCGAAGTAAGACCGTACGAGGCGGTCGAGGTCAGCATTGTTGCGGGAACGAGATCGATACATCCGATTGATTACTGTTGGAGCCGGCCCTTTCCTCTCTGATCTCCAGCGTTGAGCATCTTCGTATGACGGCGGTTCAAGCCTATCGACTCGCCCCGAAGGCACCGAAGAACCCGTTCTGCTTAACAAGCTGAAGGATCCGACTCGCATGACCTATTTGCAGGTTCCGATCTTCTTGCTTGATTTAAGCGGTCAGCATTCAGGAGTAACCGAGTCTTTGACTGCCTGGTTTGTTGCGGCGCTGGAAGTTGCTGAAGCAAAAGGGGTGTAAGAGGGGCCGGGAGCGTAGCTATTATTTGAAGTGCTATCGTGTGTTGCTTGTCGGCGACAAGACTTGAGGACATTCCAGCTCGAGGGAATAAGCGCCGAAACAAAGTTTTGCGCAAAAAGGGGGGGGCGAGCCGACGGCGTCCGGTGCATCTCAGACTTGTCCCATCCTTACCTTCTATGGCCAGGATAGTGATCAAACTCGACGTGCGGGGATACGGGTATTTCCAGTCGCTTCCTCAGGGAAAATGCCGAGGGAGCAGGGTTGGGAATTGCAGATTTCCCTAAGACTTCGCTTATTAGGTGAATGCGCTCTGGGGGAGCTCAGGAGAGACAAACAGTGTGTTGCGGAGTTACACCATCGGACGAGTGATAAACGCGCGTCAGTGACTCCCCAGAGTCGAATGTGGGTTGATCTGTGGCGCGAGCGATTTTGCTTTAGTGCGCACAGTTGAGATAGCAGAGTTGAAGAGTGGTGGATTGCTGACGCAAGAGCAGCATTGAAACGTGCTCTACGCTCGCTTCGCTCGCGCCGGAGCACGTTTCAATGATCTCGATCTTTGAGGTTCAGGGATGGGGCGTGCTTTGGTTTCAGGCAAAACTTCACAATTACCGCTTGGGGCGGTTTCTTTTGGAGCGACTTCCCGTTCAGCGACATCAACGAAACTGACCGCGCTGGGTGGCGAGAATTTTTACCTGCGTGCTTTCAGTGGCGCATCGAGATCAAGGTGCATCGCACCCGTCTTGAAGTCGATCGTGTGGTAGCGCGTCGGCTGGGTGCGCTGGCGGTCTCCGAAAGCGTCACTCAGGAAAAACACCCGATCTGACCGCTCTGCCGTACCCAACTCTTTAGAAATGTACCGATCCCATCCGGGGCTGTAGGTCGACTCCGTGTGCACGCTCCAGCCACGATGCTGCCAGTTAAATAGCGCGTCTTTCGGGATCGGATCCTGGTGTTTGCACCGGAACGGGTCATTGCGGAACGAGGGCAAAAACTCGCGGTCTTCAGGAGTTACTTCGAGATGAGACTTGTTGAGGCACTGTAGCAACACGCAAAGCCGGTTCTGCTTGTCATTCGGAAAGAGAATATCAGCGCTGAGTGAGTCGAAGAAATCTTCAGCCGGTGACTTCTCAACTGACCTGGGATCGTCGTTGGAGACGTTGCGCTCGCGCTCGCCGCGATGAAACCAGGCAAGATGCACATGTGGGCTCACGTCGACTTTTTCGATGATGCAGATGGCGTCGAACCGGTCGCGCTTTGCAATCCGCTCGGTTACGTTCTTTGAGTTGAAATAGAACTGGTCGAGACGTTGCGAGACTTCGAAAAGCCGGCTCCGAACGCGTGCAATAGTGTTGATGGTCGAGGCATCCCCGCCGCCGAAGTTGGAATGCCGTTCGTTAAATTGGAACGTAGATGATGCGTAGGGGTTGAAGGATCCGAACCACCGGGACCAATCTTCACGGCTCGGTTTCAGGTGAGGGGTGGGAGAGTAGGGCATAGAAAAGGCTTTCGCCTGGCAGGGGCGGTCAAATGGCAGAGCAATCGGGGAATGCACTCGCGAGAATTCGCAATCAAATCATTATACCACATATCGATTTTAAATTGTAAGGCTCCATGCACAAGTGGAGCGGAATTTGATTGCGGCTCGTTAGCAATTCGCCAGTTTTGGGGTATAAGTCCCCGACAGAAAGCCTCTTCCTGCAATCCGAAGGCTTAGCAAAACTAATCGACTGTTTAGAAAAACTATTGATTTCTACCGCTTCAACTTCAACGCGTGCGTGCGCGTGTGCGCGCGCGCATTAGTTTAATATTCTAATATTTATATATTATAATAATAAACCTATAGAACCTTAGACACTTCGTGAAAGCTGCGCTTTTGAAACTGTCACAAAACTGTCACAAAACCTTACGTTAAGTAAGGCTAGTCTTCCACAGCCTCTTTCGTCAGCTTGTACCCCAGAAGAGTTGGTTTGATCACCCTGCGGCGAGAACCATCACGTAACCTCAGTTTAGGCTCTTTCGTGATCAGTCCTTTGTTCGTGAGACACCGGAGTGAGAACTGGAAGCTGGCTTTGGATGTTGTATGGTTCAGGCGATCCCTGATCTGACCAATGTCACAGAAGGAACCGTCCGGATTTGTCTGGCGCGAGCCAGCATAGTGGGGTATCCTTGATAATATGACTTTCGGGTTCCGGGATGCTTGGGTTCTGTGAAACCTGATCGGGGTGCCTCCGAGATATCTCGGTCGGCTTCTGGAATGCCTCTGTGCGGGCCACAGAGGCTCGCACAGAGCGTTTTTGCACTCCTCCGGTACCTCTGTGGCCAAAACCAAAAATTGCGCTCTGCGAGCTTCTGAGAGCGCATCTCTTGAGGTGGGCATATTTCAGCCCTCGGCGATAGGCGCCTGATGCTTCATGCTGGTCGATAGCTCGGCATTGTTTGGCGCATTGAGCTCGAAGTCTATTTCTACGTCTTATTTTTATGGATGGCGCGGCGCTTCTAGTGCATGCCCCTGCGGGGACATCAAAGACACCAGCAACAAGCGACGGAATCATTCTGCCGCACCTGGAACTATTTGTGGACCCAGGGCGCGACCTTGGGGGCAGGTTTGGTGGTCGCGAAAGAAAAAACAACCAAAGATGGTGCGCCGGTAATCGTCTGTATACGCTCAGATCACTGCAGATTTTCTCCACCTACTCAAAAAGAGCCACCAAGGCTGGGCGTAACGCATTGGGAGAGCTGAAAACAAGATCATTGCCAATGCTGTTTTCCGTGTGTGAGGCGAAACCATTTCATCAAATTCTTGTTCCGAATTTCACAAGGGGAGCTGTAATAATTTGGCGACGGTTCCGAAATCTAAGCCCTTGAATTTGCGGAGTTTGAACGCGTCTGGGGGACTAGGGGTCGTGGGTTCGAATCCCGCCGCTCCGACCATTTCATTCCGGCCCGCCTCTGGCGGGCTTTTTTGATCCGGAAGCGCAAGCGGGGGCTGCGCCCCCACCCGATCAGTCCTTCGTCAGGTCCACATCTTCCACCTGGCCCACGGCCGCGAGGGCGAAGGCGTACTCGGTGGCGACTTCCTTAAGGCCCTCGAAGCGGCCCGAGGCGCCGCCATGGCCGGAGTCCATGTTGATCTTGAGGAAATAGGGGCCGCCTTCGGGGGCTTCGTGGCGGAGCTTCGCCGTCCACTTGGTCGGTTCCCAATAGGTGACGCGCGGGTCCGACAGGCCGCCCGTGATGAACATGGCCGGGTATTTCTGGTCGGTCACGTTGTCATAGGGGCTGTAGGCCGCGATCCGGTCATAGTCTTCGGCGCTGGTCAGCGGGTTGCCCCATTCGGGCCATTCCGGCGGCGTTAGCGGCAGGCTCTCGTCCGACATGGTATTGATCACGTCCACGAAGGGCACGGCAGCGATGATGCCGGCAAAGAGGGCCGGGTCCATGTTGACCACGGCGCCCATCAGGAGACCGCCGGCCGAGCCGCCTTGTGCGACCACCTTGTCCGGCGCGGCATAGCCCTTGTCGACGAGGTAGTGCCCGGCGGCGACAAAATCCTTGAACGTGTTGGTCTTCTTCTCAAGCTTGCCGTCCAGGTACCACTGGTAGCCCTTCGCCATGCCGCCGCGCGGATGCACGATGGCGTAGACGAAGCCGCGGTTGACGAGGCTGAGGCGGCTGGTGCGGAAGTCTGCCGGGATGGTGATGCCGTAGGACCCATAGCCATAGAGCAGCATCGGGGCCGTGCCGTCGATGGGCGTGTCCTTGCGGTGCAGGATCGTCACCGGAACCTCGACCCCGTCGAAGCTGCGTGCCATCACGCGTTCGGCGACATAGTCCTCGGCATTGTGGCCGGAGGGCACTTCCCGCGTCTTGCGCAGCACGCGCTCATGCGTGGTGAGGTCGTAGTCGTAGACCTGGTCCGGCGTTGTCGGCGAGGCATAGTCGATCCGCAGGATCGGCACGTCATAGTCATAGCCGGAATCGAGGCCGAGATCATAGGCAGCCTCGTCGAAGCTGATCGTGTGCTCGCTGCCGTCGGCGCGGGCGCGGACGACGATGCGCGGCAGTCCGTCCTCGCGCTCCATGCGGGAGAGGTAGTCCTGCTGCGCCTGCAAGCCGAGGATCAGCGTGCCCGGCCGGTGCGGAACGACTTCCACCCAGTTCTCCGGGGACTCCGATTCAAGCGGTGCGCGCATGATCTTGAAGTCGACGGCGCCGCCGATGTTCGTTGTGATGTAGAACTGGCCGTCGAACACATCGACCGAGTACTCGTGATCGGTCTGGCGTGGCGCGATGGTGCGCGGCTTCGGATTGTGCTCGTCCGAGGGGAACCAGTGCCATTCGGAGGTCGTGTGGCTGGACGAGGTGACGAAGATCACATCGCGATTGGCAGACTTCGAGACGCCGACGAAGAAGCCGGGGTCTTTTTCCTCGTAGATCAGCGTGTCCTCGCCGGTTTCGAGATTGCGCTCGAACACGGCATCGGGCCGGGCGTTCTGGTCGCGACGAACCCAGAAGATGGACTTGCCGTCCTCGCTCCACTCGAACGAGCCGTAGCAGTCGTCGATCTGCGCGGCGACTTCCTCGCCGGTTTCGATATTGCGGATTGAGACAGTGTAGAATTCGCTGCCCTGCGTATCGACGCCATAGGCGATCACCGAATGGTCGGGCGAGGTGTCGATGCCGCCGAAGGAGAAATAGTCCGTTCCCTCGGCCATCTTGTCACCGTCGAGGAGGATGGTCTCCGGCGCGTCGGGATTGAAGGCGTCGGCCGCGGCCCGGCGCGCGACGATCGGGTATTCGCCGCCCTCGCGGTAGCGGGAATAGTAGGCGTAGGGCCCGTCGATCTCCGGCACGGTGGAATCGTCTTCCTTGATCCGGCCCTTCATCTCCTGGAACAGGGCCTCGCGGAGGTCCGTGGTCTTGTCTTCGAAAACGGTCTTCGTGTAGGCGTTCTCGGCCTCGAGATATTCCCGGATGTCCGCGCGCAGCACTGACGGGTCGCGCATGACTTCCTGCCAGGCGTCATCCTTGATCCAGTGATAGGGATCGTTGCGCGTGCGGCCGACCTGGGTGATCTCGAAGTCGACGCGCTTGGCCACGGGCGGCGTGGGGACCGCGGTGGTGACATCCGCTGCCGGCGCGGCCGCAAGATCGGTTTTTTCGGTCATTGTGCATCCTGAAAGAAGGGCTGTGACGGCAACGCCGGCCAGCAGGGACGGAATTCGCATGAGCAGCTCCGGTCGGGGTTGATCCTACCTCGTGGAGGAATGGACCAGCCCCGCCGGGACCTGTCCAGTCTATTCCTGCGGCCGGAAGTCCAGCACAATACCGTTGATGCACCAGCGCTCGCCTGTGGGGGGAGGTCCGTCCTTGAAGACATGTCCCTGGTGCATTCCGCAGGTCGCGCAGTGGCACTCGGTGCGCGGTATGATCATCTTGAAGTCCGTCTTGGTCGCAACGGCGTCCGGCGTGACCGGTTGCCAGAAGCTCGGCCAGCCGGTGCCGGAGTCGAACTTATGTTCGGACGACCAGAGGGCCGTGCCGCAACCCTTGCAGTGGTAAATACCGGGCCGTTTCTCGTCATTGTAGTTGCCGGGCGTGAAGGCCCGTTCGGTGCCTTCCCGGATGCCGACGCGGTATTCCTCTTCGGTCAGCAACTCCTGCCATTCGCGGTCCGTACGCTGGATCTGCCGGGCCATGGAAACACCTCCTGCTGTCTTGTTCCCGGCAGATATAGGCCGCCACACCCCCCGCAGGAAGGCAGGCAGAGCGGCCACGAGCTGGTTGTGGAACGAAAACGGCCGCCCCGGTTGCCCGGAGCGGCCGCTGTGAGGCGCTGTGGCGCGTCCTAGCCGTAGAGAACCGTGATGGTCTCGGCGACGAGGGCGGGACGGTCCTGGCCTTCGATTTCGATGGTGGCTTCCATCTTCATCTGCTTGCCGCCGGCCTTGGGCTCAACGGCGAGGCATTTCTGGCGCAGGCGGACCTTGGAACCGACCGGGACCATGTTGGTGAAGCGGACCTTGTCGGAGCCGTAGTTGATGCCGCGGGTGGTGCCCGTGACGCGCATCACTTCGCCGCCGAGCATCGGCAGGAGGGACAGGGTGAGGAAGCCGTGGGCGATCGGGCCGCCCATGAATTTCGTAGCCTTTTCAACGTCCACATGGATCCACTGGTGGTCGCCGGTGGCGTCGGCGAAGAGGTTCACGCGATCCTGGTCGATCGTGTGCCAGTCGGACACGCCGACCTCCTGGCCTGCAATGGATTCAAGGTCTTCGAAGGCGACGGTGCGCGGGTTGGCCATGGGGGTCCTCCTGTTGGTCTGTTGCGCTGTTCTGGCGTGCCAACGGGGCCTCGGCAAGCCTGACGGTAGGGCAATTGTTGCCGCAGGGGGCCGTGATCCACCTGTCGGCAACGGTGATCCTGCGTGATCGGGGTGCGCGCGACGGTGATCTAGATGCCCAGATGGTGCGCGAGCCTGTGAACGAACCGGTCGGTATCCGCATCGGTCGTGAACAGGTGCTGGGTGATCCGCAGTCGGTCGCCCCGGCGGGAGACAAAGATGCCATCTTCCTTGAGCCGCGCGGTGAGGTCCGCCGGGACGCTCTCCGGCAGGAGGGGGCAGAGATAGTGCGGCCCGCGATGACCTGCCGGCGGGCAGGAGAGGCCGATCCCGGCAAGCCGGCCGGCCAGCGCCTCGTTGCGGGTGCCGAGCGTCTCCTCGATACTGGCGACGCCCCAGCCGAGCACGGTGCGGACCGCTTCCTCGAAGGCGGGCAAGAGAGCGAAGTTCGACCGCTCGCCCATGTCGAAGCGTTGGGCGCCGGGGCCGTAGGCGTCGGTATAGTCGATCAGGCGGGCGAAGTTCGACGAGCCTTCGCGCGTGATCCAGTTCTGCTCCAGCGGCTGGCCGCCGCGGTGCTGCGGGGCGACATAGAGGAAGCCGGTGCCATAGGGCGAGAGCAGCCATTTGTAGGCGGCGACGGCGACGAAGTCCGGCTGGATCTCCTTCACGTCGAAACGGAGCGCGCCGCAGCTCTGAGTCAGGTCCAGTACAAGCGCCGCGCCGACCTCGCGGCAGCGTTTGCCGACCGCGGCGAGGTCGATCAGGGCGCCGTCGGTCCAGCGCACATGGGCACAGGCGATGAGGCCCGTCTCCGGCCCGATGGCAGAGAGAAGTGCGTCCGACAGGGTCTCGTTGCCGCGCGTCGAGACGGTGCGAAGGCTTGCACCGGTCCGGGCGGCGAGGTCACGCCAGGTGTAGACGTTCGAAGGGAACTGGTCGGCGAGAACGAGGATTTCCTGCGAAGACTTCAGGGGCAGGTTCTTCGCCGCCGAGGCCAGCGAATAGCTGACCGAGGGTGAGAAGGCGATGCCGTCGGTATCGGCGCCGATCAGCTCTGCCAGAAGGGGGCGCAGGCGCTCGGTATCCGCGAAGAAATCCGTATCCGGAATAGTCCAGGGGTGGAGCTTGCGGGCAAGGCCCTTCTGCCCGGCCTCGACCGAGGCGACGGTCATCGGCCCCATCGTTGCGGTGTTGAAATAGGCGACACCTTCAGGGATGTCGAACAGGTGGCGCTGGTTCGGGATCAGGGTCATGCATCAGAGCTAGCGCGGGCGAGCCCGGCAAGGAAGTGACAAGATGCCTTCGGCGTGCGCACCTGCGTTGCATAATCGACATGGACAACGCCGAAACGGGGGCCGTAGCCCATGGCCCATTCGAAATTGTCGAGCAGCGACCAGACGAGGTAGCCCCGGATATCGGCGCCGGCGGCCCGCGCCTCTAGCAGCGCGCCGAGATAGCGTTCGAGGTAGGAGATGCGGGCCGTATCCTCCACCTGACCCCGACTGTCCGGTTCGACATCGTCGGCCATGCCGTTTTCGGTGACATAGACCGGTACTCCATAGCGTTTCGAAGTTTCGACCAGGATGTCCCGGAACGCATCCGGCGCGACGTGCCAGCCCATCAGGGTTTTCTCGGCACCCTCCGGCGGGTCCATTGACCTGTAACCGAAGGCATTGGTGCGCGCGGCGGCATAGTGGGGCGAATAATGGTTAAGCCCCAGCCAGTCGAGCGGTTCGAAAATGGCCGCCTCATCATCCGGCCGGATCCGGTCGCCCATCCATTCGCGTGTCAGCGGATCGTATTTGCCGAGGAAGACCGGATCGGCTGTTGCCCGGTTCATGACGGCATCCATCTTGGCTGCGGCGTCCCTGTCCTCGGCGCTGTCCGAGACGGGGCGGACGGGCTGAAGGTTCGGCACGGATCCGATCCGCGCGCCTTCAGGCAAGGCCGCGCGCAAACGCCTGACCGCCGCGCCATGGGAGAGGTTCACGTGGTGGACAGCGTCCAGCCAGAGATCCCGGTCACGGAGACCCGGCGCGTGCACGCCAGCGCCATAGCCCAGCATGGTGAACATATTCGGTTCGTTGAACGTCGCCCAATGCCTGACCCGGTCGCCCAGCCGGTCTGCAAGGAGGCCGGCATAGTCGGCAAACAGCGGCACGATTTCACGGCTTGTCCAGCCAAGGCCGTTCTCATGAAGGGCGAGGGGTAGGTCCCAGTGATAAAGGCACAGCCATGGCGCGACGCCGGACGCCAGCAGTTCATCGACCAGTCTGTCGTAGAAATCGAGCCCCGCCGCGTTCACCGTGCCGCGTCCTTCGGGCATGACGCGGCTCCACGAAACGGAAAAGCGATAGGCGGAAAAACCCGCCTGCCGCATCAGGGAAACATCCTCCTTGTACCGATGGTAATGGTCGCACGCGACATCGCCGGACGCGCCGCCGATGACCTTGCCCGGCGTTTGGCTGAAGGCGTCCCAGATGCTCGGCGCCCGGCCGTCTTCATCGTGGGCGCCTTCAATCTGGTAGGAAGCAGTCGACGCTCCCCAGACGAAATCTTCCGGGAAATCGGAACGTGTCACCATGGCTTTTTCCCCTGAGCTTGCGCCTTTTGGCATCTCTCAGGGGATGTTGCGCTGCCTTGTCGGTGGCGGCAAGCCCGCTCAAGGCGCCCGGATCAGACGATGCGGCTGTCTTTCTTGCCCCAGTAGCGGTCGCGGATGAGGCGCTTGTAGAGCTTGCCGGTCGGGTGGCGGGGGAGCTCGGGGTCAAAGTCGATGCTCTTGGGGCATTTCAGCTTCGAGAGGTTCTCGAGGCAGAAGGCCATGAGCTCGGCGGCGAGTTCCTCGGACGGGGCGATGCCGGGCATGGTCTGGACGACAGCCTTCACCGCTTCGCCGAACTCCTCGTCCGGCACGCCGATGACGGCGACGTCGGCCACTTTCGGGTGGGTGATCAGGACGTTCTCGGTTTCCTGCGGATAGATGTTCACGCCGCCGGAAATGATCATGAAGGCCTTGCGGTCGGTTAGGTAAAGGTAGCCGTCCTCGTCCAGCTTGCCGACATCGCCAAGGGACGACCAGTCCTTGTGCTTGGGGTTGAGGGCCGCTTCGTTCTTGTCGGGCGAGTTGTGATAGTTCGGCGGCGTGGTGCCGGAGAAGTAGACCTGACCTTCCTCGCCGACCGGGACTTCGTTGCCTTCCTCGTCGCAGATGTGAACCTGTCCGTACACGGCCTTACCGACGGTGCCCTTGTGGGTCATCCATTCCGGGCTCTTCACCCAGGTCATGCCATTGCCCTCGGAACCGGCATAGTATTCGTCGATGATCGGACCCCACCAGTTGATCATCTGCTCCTTCACCGGCACCGGGCAGGGCGCGGCGGCGTGGACAACCCATTTGAGGCTGGAAACATCGTATTTCGCGCGGACCTCTTCCGGCAGCTTCAGCAGCTTCACGAACATGGTCGGCACCATCTGGATGTGCGTGACCTTGTACTTCTGGATGCAGGCGAGCAGCGATTCCGCGTCGAACTTCTCCATGATGACCAGCGTGGCGCCGAACTTCATGAAGGTCATGCAGTAGCGCAGCGGGGCGGCATGGTAGAGCGGGGCCGGCGAGAGATAGACGCTGTCGGACCCGGCGCCGGAGAAGGCCTGCAGGACCTGTGCGAGCACGTTGGTGTCATCGATCGGCGTGTTGGGCTGGAGGGCCGGTCGAATGCCTTTCGGGCGGCCGGTCGTGCCCGAGGAGTAGAGCATGTCCGTGCCTGCGGTCTCGTCCGCAATCGGAGTGACCGGGAATTTGTCGCGGTGTGATTCCAGCGGCACGAAGCCCGGAATGGGGCCGTCGATGGACCAGTTGTGTTCAAGCTTCGTCGCGGCGCGCACCTGTTCGGCGACATATGCCTTGGAGGCGCCGGCGATGAAGAGTTTCGCGCCGGAGTCGGTGAGGATGTATTCCACTTCCGGCGGCGTCAGGCGCGAGGAGATGGCGACATAGTAGAGGCCCGCGCGCTGGGCGCCCCAGCAGATCTCGAAATAGCGGGGCGAGTTCTCGGCAAAGAGGGCGATCGTGTCGCCCGGCTGGCAGCCGGCCGCGCGTAGGGCGTGGGCGATCTGGTTCGAGCGCTCGTTGAGCTGCTTGTAGGTCACGGTCTCGCCCGAGGCAGCCATGATGTAGGCGGGCTTGTCCGGAATGGATTTCGCGTGGTGATGGGGGTGCATTCTGGGGTCTCCTCACGGCTCCGGTGATGCCTCTCCCGGGCACCTGCTGGACTAGTCAGGCCTGACCATACTTCCGGATGCGCCAACGTCCACTGGATACGTCGCGGAAAGAGATCAGAACTCGCGCAGCCAGTAGGCCATGGGGTGGCTGAGGTCCGGGCCGCCGGCCTCTTCCGGCCATGTGAAATGGCAGGTCACGCCGGGCAGCTTGCGGTAACCGCGGGCGGTCCAGAACCGGTCGAGCGGGGAATAGCCGGGCGGGCGTTTCGGATGGCCGGCCGGGCGTTCCACGGCGCAGAAACAGGCGCGCTTGTAGCCATGGGCGATGGCGTGAGCTTCGCGGGCATCGAAGAAGGCGTGGCCGATGCCATGTCCGCGATACGTGGGCAGGAGGACCGATTCCCCGAAATAGAAGGTCGAGGCGAGGTCGTAGCTGGCCGCCTGGAGCGGCAGGGCGAACTCCGCGTGCTGGTCGTCCAGTCCCGAGCCGGTGGCGCAGCCGACGATTCCGCCCTCATCGGTCTCAGCCGCGACGATGAACGCGTCCTTCGCCTTTGCCAGCTTGCGCAGGTAGGTCTCCTCGTAGGCGAGGGAGCCTTCGTAGAGATAGGGGAAGGCGCGGAAGACCTCGATCCGGAGACGGGCGAGCGCCGCGAGGGCGGTCTCGAGGTCCGGGCCGGAAAGCGGGCGGATGTTCACGAGACCTGCCGGATCCATTCCTTGAGATTGTAATAGGTCGTGACGCGGCGGATGAAGCCGGACTCGACCTCGAAGAAGGCGCCGGCCGGCAGGCGGTAGCTCTGGCCGCGGGCGGGCGGCAGGTCGCCGTCGGTCGTCTTGTAGACGCCGTTGACGATGAACTCGGCGGCGCCGCGTTTGCCGTCCTCGGAGACCATGACGGCGATGTCGGTGAGGAGTTCGTCGTAGCAGGTGTCCATGTGGCCGAGGAAGGCGCGGAACTTTTCCTTGCCGCCGCGGGCGTCGCCCTCGTTGACGTCATGGCGGACATCGTCGGCGAGGCAGACGAGCATGCCGTCCCAGTCCTTGGCGTTGAAGGCGCCGTAATAGCGGCGGATGAGGGCTTCGGTATCGGTCATTTCGGGAGTCCTGGGAGGCCGGCCTGGTCGGGGTGGGAGTCGACATAGGCCTGTTTGAGTTCGATGGAGCGGTTGTGCTTGCCGTCCGGGCTCCAGCCGGGAGCATTGATCATGCGGCCGAACCACTTGTCCGGCCGGAAGCCGTCATGGGCGCAGTCGCGCAGGAGAGCGAAGAATTCGTGGAAGGCCACGGTGAAGGGATTGTACGAGCCGACCGGCTTGACGATACCGTAGACCGGCTTGTCCTCGTTCTCGAGTTCGGGGACGAACGTACCGAACATCTTGTCCCAGACGATGAAGACGCCGGCATAGTTGGTGTCGAGATAGCGCGGATTGGTGGCGTGGTGCACCCGGTGGTGCGAGGGCGTGTTCATCACCGCCTCGAACCATTTCGGCATCTTGCCGATGGCTTCGGTATGTATCCAGAATTGGTAGAGCAGGTTCCAGCCGGCGGCGAAACCGATGAGGTAAGGGTGGAAGCCCATGATCACCATGGGCAAGCCGATGATGTAGAGGCCTGTGAAGGGGCCGAACCAGGGCTGGCGCAGCGCAGTGGTCAGATTGTAGTGCTCTGACGAGTGATGGGTGACGTGTTCCATCCACCACCAACGCGCCCGGTGGGCGAAGCGGTGCTTCCAGTAATAGACAAAGTCATACAGCACGAAACAGGCAAGAAAGCTCCACCAGGTGAAGGGCAGCGTGATCACGCGGTAGGGCCAGGCGATCATCAGCAGCCAGAGAAAAATCGTCGCGGTGAGCGTGTTCACGACCACGTTGCCGATGCCCATGGCGAGCGAGGTCAGCGCGTCCTTCGTCTCGTAGCGGCCTTTCAGGCGGCCGGTCTTCACGCCCCACCATTCCAGCGCAACGGACAGCACGAAGAAAGGTGCCGCATAGGTCGTGACTGGCGGGAAGTCGTGAAATTCCATGTCCGGATGCCTCAGAAGGCGGAAGCCTGCGGCTTGCCATTGCTCTTGTAGACCATGCCTTCCTTCATCACGAAGTCGACGTCGGCGAGGAGGTGCGGGTCCTTCAGCGGATCGCCTTTCACGGCGACGAAGTCAGCCGAGCAGCCGACTTCGATACAGCCGACCAGGCCTTCCTTGCCGAGCGCCTCGGCGGCGTTGACCGTGGCAGCCTGGATCGCCTGCATCGGTGTCATGCCGAACTGGACCATGCGCGAGAACTGGTGGCCATTCATGCCGTGCGGATAGATGCCGGCGTCGGAGCCGAACACCATCTTCACGCCGGCCTTCACGGCGCGGGTGAAGCTGTCGCGCTGGATTTTCGAGATCGAGCGCTCCTTGTCGAGCGACTCCTGGAGCACGCCGTTCTTCTCGCCTTCGGAGAGCGTGTACTCGGTGTTGTAGATGTCCATGGAGAGCCAGACGCCACGTTCCTTGGCAAGCTGGATCGTCTCGTCGTCGAGGATGGAGGCGTGCTCGATCGTGTCGATTCCGGCAAGGATGGCGTTCCGGATGCCGACGGTACCGTGGGCGTGGCTGGCGATCTTGAGGCCTCGGGCGTGCGCTTCATCGGCCGCAGCTGTCAGCTCTTCCAGCGTACCCTGGGCTGCGCCGAGCGAGGTGCCCTTGGAGAACACGCCGCCGGTGGAGCAGGTCTTGATGAGGTCGACGCCGTACTTGATGTTTTCGCGCACCTTGGCGCGGAATTCCCATGGGCCGGTGGCGACGCCCTCGCCGGTGGAATGGTATTCCTCCGGCAGGAGGTTGTTGTCCGAACAATGGCCGCCGACAATGCCGACCGGCGGGCCGGAGACGTACATGCGCGGGCCGGGCACGTCGCCGCGATTGATGGCATCGCGCAGGGCGACATCGCCATAGGATTCGGCGCCGACGTTCCGTACTGTGGTGAAGCCGGCCAGAAGGGTGCGCTTGGCGTTCTTCACGCCAGTGATCGCCATGCGCTCGTCCGAGAAGGAGAGCGACTCGTAGGGCGGGTCCTCAGGATCGCCGGTCAGGTGGACGTGCATGTCGATGAAGCCGGGCAGAAGCGTGGAGGCGCCACCGAATTCAATGACATTGGCATTCCGGGGGGCTGGCAGGGTGCTTTTGGTGCCCCGTGCTGTGATCCGGCCGTCCGTGATGATGAACGCGGCGTCCTTCACGGTCTTGCCGGCGGCCGGGTCCACGAGCGAGCCGGCCGAAAGATAGACCGTTTCGGCCAGGGCCGGGGCGGCGAGCGACGCAGCAAGGGCGAGGGCCGTAAGGGCGGGACGAATCTTCATGGGGCAGCAATCCTGTTGTGGGGCGGGCGTCTTCCGGCGGGACTATCCGGCCCGTTCGGCCCCTGCGTCAAGCGCGGGGAGCGGCGTCAAAATGCCGGTGCCGTTTGCGATCGTTCCGAGCCCGCTTGACGGACGTAGCGGAACCCCGCCTGACTGGCATCCAAGCAAAAGGGAGACAGGCCATGGCGGCTACGACGCTGAAGGAATTTCAGGAAATCAAGCTGGAGAAGGAAGACGGCATCGCCATCCTCACGCTCCACCGCCCCGATAAGATGAATGCCTTCACCGGCAAGATGATGCAGGAGATGATCGAGGCGTTCGATATCACAGACGCGGACGACGATGTCCGGGTCGTGATCGTGACCGGCCATGGCGACCGGGCGTTCTGCGCCGGCGCAGACCTTTCCTCCGGTGCCAAGACCTTCGACTATGACAAGCGCGCCGGCGACGGCGAGGCGGGCCGCACCGCCAGCGAGGATATCCAGCGCGATGGCGGCGGCCGCGTGACGCTGCGCATCTTCAACAGCCTGAAGCCGGTGATCGGCGCCATCAACGGCGCGGCGGTCGGTATCGGCGTGACCATGCAGCTGCCGATGGATATCCGTCTTGCAGCCGACACGGCGCGCTTCGGTTTCGTGTTCAACCGCCGGGGCATCAACCCCGAGGCGGCGTCGTCCTGGTTCCTGCCGCGCCTTGTCGGTATCCAGCAGGCGCTCGACTGGTGCTTCACAGGCCGCATCTTCCCGGCGCAGGAAGCGCTGGACGCAGGCTTCGTGAAAGCTGTCTATCCGCAGGCGGAACTGCTGAACGAGGCGAAGAAACTGGCACGCGAGATCGCCGACAACACGGCGGCCGTCTCGACCACGCTGACCCGTCACATGATGTGGCGCATGCTGGGCGCGAGCCACCCGATGGAAGCGCACATCGTCGACAGCGCCGCGATCTATTCGCGCGGCAAGACGGAAGACGCCCGCGAAGGCGTGATGAGCTTCCTCGAGAAGCGCCAGCCGACCTATCCAGTGAAGGTCTCCAACGGGATGCCGCAATTCTTCCCCTGGTGGGATGAGCCGGAATTCAAATGGATCGGCGGGGACGGTACGTGACCGACCCGCACTTCGAGTTCGTAAAGACGAACGGCGTCACGCTGCGCGTGGCGACCGCCGGGGACGGGCCGCTTGTCGTGCTCGTCCACGGCTTCCCGGAGAGCTGGTATTCCTGGCGCCACCAGATCAAGGCGCTGAGCGAAGCCGGCTACCGGGTGGCTGCGCCCGATGTGCGCGGCTATGGCGGGTCGGAGCGGCCGGAGGCGATCGACGCCTACGATCTGGAAAGCCTGACGGGCGATATTGCCGGGGTGGCGAAAGCGCTGTCACCGAGTGAGAAGGCCGTCGTGATCGGGCATGACTGGGGCGCACCGATTGCATGGAACACAGCCCGTCTGCATACGGACCGGTTCCGGGCGGTGGCCGGGCTTTCTGTGCCGTATACGCCGATGGGTGACGTCATGTTCCTGGACATGGTGCACAAGGTGTTCACGGAGCGGGGCCTGTTCTTCTACCAGGTCTATTTCCAGGATGTGGGCCCGCCGGAAGCGGAGCTGGAAGCCGATCCTGCCGCAACCATCCGCCGGTTCTACTATGCCATTTCCGGCGATGCGCCGGATGGCACCTGGCCGGTGGACAAGAAGCATGGCGACACGCTGCTGCACCGCCTGCCGGAGCCGCCAATGCCGCTGCCATGGCTGAGCGAGGACGATGTCGCTTACTACGACAGCCAGTTCCGCACGTCCGGCTTCCGCGGGCCGCTGAACCGGTATCGCAATCACGCACGCGACTACGCGTTCCTGAAGAACCATCCGTCTAATCCGATCATCCAGCAGCCGTCGCTGTTCATCGGCGGCACGAAGGACCTGGTGCTGAAGATGTTCCGGGGAGACGTCGTTGCGGCGATGAAGCCGAACCTCGCAGACCTGCGGGGATGCCACCTGCTGGAGGGCTGTGGCCACTGGACCCAGCAGGAGCGCCCGGAAGAAGTAAACCGCTACCTGATCGACTGGCTGGGCGGGTTGTAACACCCGCCCACCGGCATCAGTAGTTCACGCGGCTCGATACGGCGCCGTCGACGACGAGGTTCACACCGGTCGTGTAGGATGAGGCGGGGCTTGCCAGAAACACGGCGGCATTCGCGATTTCCTGCGGCGTCGCGCAGCGTCCGGTCGGGTTGCGGGAGTTGGCCTGGGCGAAGAAGTCCGGCGCGTTCTTCTTCACCATGTCCCAGACGCCGCCTTCGAAGAAGACCATGCCCGGGGAGACGACATTGACGCGCAGGCCGCGCTTTGCGTTCTCGCGGGCAAGGCCCTTGGCCATATGAATCAACGAGGCTTTGACGGGGCCGTAGGAGTCCGCCCGGTCGGCCTGCGCGGCTGAGACCGAGGCGATGATGACGAAGGCGGCGTCGCCGGTTGCCTCTGCGGACTTGCCGAGGAAGGGTTCCGCCGCCGCGAAGGCATTCACTGCGCCGAGCACGTCGAGCTCAAAGTTCTGGCGCCAGGCGTCCGGCGAATTGCCCTGCGCCATGGCGCCGGCATTGGAGACCAGAATGTCGATGCCGCCCAGTTCTTCGCCGGCCTTCCGGATCCAGGCCTGCAGGGCGTCCCCGTCTTTGATATCGACCGACGCGCCGGTTGCCTTCACGCCTGTCTTGCCCAGAGCGGCGACGGTTTCGGCCACCTGATCGGCATTTCGGGCACAGACGGCGACGCTGACGCCTTCGCCGGCCAACGTTTCCGCAATGGCCCGGCCAATCCCGCGTGTGCCGCCGAGAATGACGGCTTTCTTTCCCTTGAGTCCCAGTTCCACCAGCTTTCCTCCTGCTATGTGTCCGCTCTCATTTGGGAATGGGCGCGGCGCAATCCAACACCTCCCGCGACGTCGGTCTTGCGCAGGGCGGAACGGCCTGCTTCATGAAGCGCATGCAGACGCTTCTTCCTATCGCAGCCGAGATCGGCGCCCGCCTCAGGGATCGCGGCGAGACCGTTGCCATCTCGGAATCCTCCGCCGGGGGGCTGATTTCTGCGGCGCTACTGGCTGTACCGGGTGCGTCCACCTACTACCGCGGCGGCGGCGTGATCTATACGCGGCAGGCCTTCCGGGGTCTTCTGGGACTTGGCCGGGAAGACCTCGGCGACATGCGATCGTCGACGGAGCCCTATGCGCGGATGCTGGCCCGGACGATCCGCGGCAAGCTGGATGCGACCTGGGGCCTGTGCGAGACCGGCGCGTCCGGCCCGTCAGGCAACATGTACGGCGATGCGGCGGGACACACCTGCGTCGGCCTTGTGGGGCCGGAGCGGTTCGAGGCGTCGCGTACGCTGGAGACCCGGCTCACCGACCGGGAAGCGAACATGCGCCTGTTCGCGCGTGAGGCGCTGGAATTCCTGCTGGCGGCTTTGGACTGACCCCTATTCGAGGTCGACGCCATAGCCTTTCTGGTCGTGCGAGAGGTTGCCGAAGCGCGTGACGTTCGAGTCGAAGGCGAGTTCGACTCGGCCGATGGGACCGTGACGCTGCTTGCCGATGATGACTTCGGCCTTGCCGTAGACTTCGTCCATGCGCTGGCGCCATTTGGACCACTTTTCGTTCGAGGCCGGATCGTTCGGATCGGCGCCGGGCTCGGTTCGGGCGAGGTAGTATTCCTCGCGGTACACGAACATGACGACGTCGGCGTCCTGCTCGATCGAGCCGGATTCGCGAAGGTCGGAGAGCTGTGGCCGCTTGTCGTCGCGCTGCTCGACGGCACGCGAGAGCTGGGACAGCGCGATGATCGGGACGTTGAGGTCCTTGGCCAGCGCCTTCAGCGAGGTCGTGATCTGGGTGATTTCCTGAACGCGGTTGGCGTTGGAGTTGCCTGTATTGACGGTGATTAGCTGCAGGTAGTCGATGACGATCAGGTCGAGGCCGACGGAGCGCTGCAGGCGGCGCGCGCGGGCAGCGAGCTGGCTGATCGAGATGCCGCCCGTATCGTCGATATAGAGGGGCAGGTTCTGGAGCTCCTCTGTCGCCTCGCGCAGGCGCTCGAAGTCGCTCTTTTCAAGGTCGCCCTGACGGATGCGGTGCGTGGTGATGCCGGTCCGTTCGGCCACGATACGCGTGGCGAGCTGCTCGCTTGACATCTCGAGCGAGAAGAAGCCGACAATCGCTCCGTCCACGGTCTTCCGCGACCCGTCCTCCTGCATCTCGGCGCGGTAGGCCGAGGCGGCGTTGTAGGCGATGTTGGTCGCAAGCGAGGTTTTCCCCATCGAGGGGCGTCCGGCGAGGATGATCAGGTCCGACCGGTGGAGGCCGCCGAGCTTCTCGTCCAGGTCGCGCAGGGCGGTCGGGATGCCGGCGATCTTGCCTTCGCGCTTGAACGCGGCTTCGGCGGTCTTCAGGGATTCCGTCAGCGCTTCGGAAAAGCTGGTGAAGCCCCGGCCGGTCGCGCCGCGCTCGGCCAGGTCGAATAGCTGGCGCTCGGCGAGTTCGATCTGGCGTTCGCCGTCTTCTTCATGCGAGGGATTGAGGGCGCGGCCCTGCAGGTCGCTGCCGATGCCGACCAGCGAGCGCCGCATGGCGAGGTCGCGGATCATGCGCGCATAGTCGCCGACCTCGGCGCCGAACGCAGCCGAATCGAGCAATTGCTCGAGATAGCGCGCGCCGCCGATCTCGGTGAGCTTTTCGGCTTTCTCGAAATGCTCGCGCAGGGTCACGCCGTCGGCGATCCGGCCCTGCTGGATCATCAGCGAGGCGACTTCATACAGTTCCTGATGGGCAGGGGCGTAGAAATCGGTCGAACGAAGGATGTCGGCGACGCGCTGGTAGGCGTTGTTGTCGAACAGGATCGCGCCCAGCACGGCGGCTTCGGCCGACAGGTTGTGCGGCGGCGCGATTGTGGAACCGGGGGAGGAGGTATCGTCGAGAGGCATTGGCAAATCTTACCTTACCTTAGGGACGAGCGCACGGAGTTAGAGCGGTCTGGCCTGTGGATAAACCGGTGTCCGTAGTGGATGGTGCAGGGACAGGCACCGCTCCAAAGAAAAAGGCCGCTCCCGGGGGAGCGGCCTTTCGTATCCGGAAACCGGAAAGCCTATTCTTCGTCTTCGCCACCTTCGGCGGCGCGTTCTGCAGCGGCTTCGGCCAGTTCGCCGGCCTGCTCGTCGGCGAGGGCCTGGTTGGCGGCCTGAAGGGCGGCGACGATGTCTTCACCCTTGGCCTGACGCTCGGCTTCGTCGGTCGAACGGGCCACGTTGGCCTGGACGTTGACGGTCACTTCTGCGTGCAGGCGGATGGCGACGTCGTACAGGCCGATCGCCTTGATCGGCTTGTCGAGGCGCACGCCCGAACGCGGAACGTGATAGCCGGCGGCTTCTGCAGCGTCCGCGATGTCGCGGGCGGTGACCGAACCGTACAGCTGGCCGGTGTCGCCAGCCTGGCGGATCAGCACGAAGGCGGCGCCTTCAAGCTTCTCGGCTTCGGTCTGGGCGGCGGCGCGGGCTTCGGCGTTGCGGGCCTCGATGGCTTCGCGCTCGCGCTCGAAACGGGCGCGGTTGCGGTCATTGGCCATCAGGGCCTTGCCTTGCGGCAGAAGGAAGTTACGGGCGAAGCCGTTCTTCACTTTCACTTCGTCGCCGATCTTGCCGAGGTGCTCGATGCGCTCGAGGAGGATCACTTGCATGTCGGTCTCTCCTTATTTCACTTCGAACGGAAGCAGGGAGAGCATGCGGGCGCGTTTGATGGCCTGGGCAAGCTTACGCTGGTTCTTTAGGTTCACGGCCGTGATGCGGCTCGGCACGATCTTCCCTTTTTCGGAGATGTAGCGCTGGAGCAGTTTCACGTCTTTGTAGTCGATTTCCTGGGCGTGCTCGCCCGTGAACGGATCGACTTTGCGACGGCGGCCGAACGGACGGCGGGCCGGGATATTGGTGATGTTCAGTTTCTGAGCCATTGCCTGTCCCTTTCCTAGTCGCGGCGGCGTTCTTTGCGAGAGAGAACCGGCGAGGGTTCGTCGCTCAGCGTTTCGACGCGGACGGTCATGTAGCGCATCACGTCTTCGGAGATCCGCTGGCGGCGTTCCAGTTCGTGGATCGCTTCAGCCGGGCCGTCGATATTGATCAGCGAGTAGTGACCCTTGCGCTGTTTCTTGATCGGGTAGGCAAGGTTGCGAAGGCCCCAGTATTCGGTCTTGCCGACTTTAGCGCCTTTTTCCTTGAGAAAGCCGGTCAGTTCTTCGACGAAGGTGTCGACCTGAGCCGGCGAGATGTCAGGTCGTGTGATCACGACATGCTCATACAAAGCCATGTTTTCATTCCCAAAATTAGAGAGATGCGGCGCCTGGCAGCGGGAAACTGCCGGACGATGGCCCCTCTTCCCCCGGCTCATTCCGGGGTACCAAGGACCGCATCCCTGTCCATGAAGGCGGCTGTAAAGCCTATCTGGCAAGGAATTTCAATAGCTTGCGCACACGCGGCCTCACCTTTAGGCACTGCGAAAATTGCGGGAGAATCGCCGATGACCAAACTCGCCTTCATATTTCCCGGCCAGGGAAGTCAGGAAATCGGCATGGGCAAGGCCCTTGCAGACGCTTTCCCGGCCGCCCGGGACGTGTTCGCCGCCGTCGACGAGGCGCTCGGCCAGAAACTGTCGGACCTGATGTGGAACGGCACGATCGAAGAACTGACCCTAACCGCCAATACCCAGCCGGCGCTGATGGCCCACTCGCTGGCCGCGATGCGGGCGCTGGAGGTCGAATTCGGCTTTTCGGCGAAGGATGCCGCCTATGTGGCCGGCCATTCGCTGGGCGAGTATTCGGCGCTGGCCGCCGCCGGGGCGCTGACCGTCGCCGATACGGCGCGCCTGCTGCGTATCCGCGGCAATGCCATGCAGTCGGCCGTGAAACCGGGCGAGGGCGCCATGGCGGCCCTGCTGGGCGCCGACGTCGCCCAAGCCGAAGCCGCCTGCGTCGCGGGCCGCGAGACCGGCGGGGTCTGTGAACTCGCGAACGATAACGCGCCGGGCCAGCTGGTCCTGTCGGGCTCCAAGGCGGCGATCGATGCAGCCTGTGCCTACGCGCAGGCAAACGGCGTGAAGAAGGCGATGGCGCTGAACGTGTCTGCGCCGTTCCATTGCTCGCTGATGCAGCCCGCCGCCGACGCCATGGCGGAAGCCCTGGCCGGTACGGACATCAAGGCGCCGGTCGTGCCGGTGGTCGCCAACGTGTCGGCCTCGGCTGTCGCCGATCCGGAGTCGATCCGCCGGAACCTCGTCACACAGGTCACCGGCCGCGTGCGCTGGACCGAGAGCGTGCAGTACATGGTGGCCAACGGCGTCGACACGACCGGCGAAGTCGGGAACGGTAAGGTCCTGACGGTCATGCAGCGCAGGATCGAGAAATCACTGAACGGCTTCACGCTCGGTTCGCCCGAGGACCTGGAAGCCTTCGCTCAAGCCATGAAGGGATAATCCCATGTTCAATCTGACTGGCCGCACGGCCCTTGTGACGGGCGCTTCCGGCGGGATCGGCAGCGCCATTGCGAAAGCCCTGTCGGACGCCGGCGCGAAAGTGGTCCTGTCCGGCACGCGCGAAGGTGTGCTGAACGAACTGGCCGCGACGCTGAAAGGCGAGAGCGCGGTCGTGACCTGCAACCTGTCCGACCCGGAAGCCGTGGACGGCTTGGCCGCCCGTGCAGAGGAAGTGGTCGGCCCGCTCGACATCCTCGTGGCCAATGCCGGCATCACGCGCGACAAGCTGCTGATGCAGATGAAGGACGATGACTGGAACGACGTGATCAACGTCAATCTCGGTTCGTACTACCGCCTGACCAAGAGCGTCGTCCGGGGCATGATGAAGCGTCGCCATGGCCGCATCATCGGCATCACTTCGGTGGTGGGCGTCACGGGCAATCCGGGCCAGACGAACTACTGCGCGTCCAAGGCGGGGATGATCGGGTTCACCAAATCCATCGCCCAGGAAGTCGCCAGCCGCGGCATCACGGCCAACACGATCGCCCCGGGTTTCATCGAATCGCCCATGACCGATGTGCTGCCGGAAGCCCAGAAGACTTCGCTCCTTGGGAGAATCCCGGCGGGCCGTCTGGGGCAGGGCGGCGATATTGCTGCAGCTGCGGTATATCTGGCCTCCGACGAGGCTGCATACGTTACGGGCCAGACGCTGCACGTAAATGGCGGTATGGCCATGATCTGATAGGCACAGTAAGCATTGATACAAGGGCTTGGCGGTCCTGTTCAGTGTGTGCTAGGCGCAACACAATGGTTCGGATTTCGGGCCATTCCTCAGGCATTTAAGAGAGGTACGCATGTCTGACGTTCTTGAACGTGTAAAGAAAATCGTTGTCGACAATCTCGACGTGGATGGTGACAAAGTCGTCGAAAGCGCGAGCTTCATCGATGACCTGGGCGCAGACTCGCTGGACCTCGTCGAGCTGGTCATGGCTTTCGAGGAAGAATTCAACATCGAGATCCCGGACGACGTGCAGGAATCCATCCGCTCGGTCGGTGACGCCGTGACCCATATCAAGGCTCACATCTAAGTATTCTGGACAGGAGGGGTCTCCATGTCTGACCGTCGCGTCGTAATCACCGGCATCGGTATCGTTTCGCCGCTCGCGGCGACACGCGAAGCCACATGGGAACGCCTGATCGAAGGCAAGTCGGGTGCGGGGCCGATCGATACGTTCGATCCTTCCGACATGCCTTGCAAGATTGCGTTCCAGGTGCCGTGGACCTCGGGCCGCGGCGGCGGGGCGGGAGACCCTCACGCGTTCGATCCGGAAAAGTTCGTCTCCAACAAGGAGATGCGCCGGATCGACGAGTTCATCCTGTATGCGATCGCCGCAGCCGCCGAGGCTGTGGAAGATGCAAACTGGCATCCGGAAGACGAGGAAGAGAAAGAACGCACCGGCGTCATGATCGGTTCGGGCATCGGTGGCCTCGAATCTATCTACGACACGGCGATCACCCTGCACGAGCATGGCCCGCGCAAGGTGAGCCCCTTCTTCATCCCGTCGGCCCTGATCAACCTCGCCTCCGGCCAGGTCTCGATCAAATACGGTTTCAAAGGTCCGAATCACGCAGTGGTGACGGCCTGTGCGACCGGTGCCCACGCCATCGGCGACTCCTCGCGCCTCATCAAGTACGGCGATGCCGACGTGATGCTGGCCGGTGGGGCCGAGGCCGTGATCGGACGGATCGGCATTGCCGGCTTCTGCGCCGCCAAGGCCATGTCCACCAATTTCAACGATACGCCGGAAAAGGCCTCGCGTCCTTACGACAAGGATCGTGATGGCTTTGTCATGGGTGAAGGCGCAGCGGTTCTGGTGCTCGAGGAATACGAGCACGCCAAGAAGCGCGGCGCGAAGATCTATGCGGAAGTCATCGGCTACGGCCTGACCGGGGATGCCTACCACATCACCGCGCCGGCCGAGGGCGCCGAGGGCGGCTACCGTGCCATGAAGATGGCACTGAAGAACGCAGCCATCGACCCCGCCGAGATCGATTATGTCAACGCGCACGGCACCTCGACGCCCAAGGGCGACGAAGGCGAGGCTGGCGCCGTGGAACGGGCCTTCGGCGATCACGCGAAGAACCTGTCCATGTCGTCCACCAAGTCGGCCGTGGGCCACCTGCTCGGCGCTGCCGGGGCGATCGAGGCGGCGTTCTGCGCCCTCGCGATCCGCGACCAGGTCATGCCGCCGACGCTCAACCTCGACAATCCGAGCTTCGAGACCGTTCTCGATCTCATCCCGCACAAGGCCAAGAAGGGCCGGGTGCGTGCGGCGATCTCGAACAGCTTCGGGTTCGGCGGAACGAACGCCAGCCTTGTGCTGCGCGAGGTGAAGTAAGTCCCTTCCCGGAGTCCTGCACCGCGCTTAGGCTGCGGTGTAGCGGATTCCCTGACAGAGGCTGCGCATGAAATTTCTGAAAGGCCTCCTTTCGCTCATCGTTCTGATCCTCGTCCTCGGCGGGGCTGCAACGGGTGCGGGCTGGGTCTGGATGCAGAATGCGCTGAACCAGGACGGTCCGCTCGCTGAAGACGTGACCTTCACCGTTGAGCCCGGAGAAGGGCTCGCCAGTGTCGCCAGCCGGCTGGAAAAGGACGGTATCATTCGCGATGCGAAGCTGATCCGCCTCAAGGCCAGGCTCGACGGTACGGAAACGTCCATCAAGACCGGCGAATTCCTCATCGAGCGTGCTGCCAGCACATCCGACGTCCTGAAGTCTCTCGTCGATGGCAAGGGCGTGCTGCACAAGATCACGCTGCCGGAAGGACGCACCACGGCGCAGCTGCTGAAGATTATCGAGGCAGATCCCGTCCTGACCGGCGACATGCCGGCGGAGGAGATAGCGGAAGGGTCGCTTCTTCCGGACACGTATCTCTTCAATCGGGGCATGACCCGGGCTCAGCTGATTGCGAAGATGCAGAAGGCGCAGGCCGACCTGCTGGAAGAGCTCTGGCCGCTGCGCGATCCGGACATCCCGGTCACCACGCCCTATGAAGCCGTTATCCTTGCCTCGGTCGTCGAAAAGGAAACCGGGAGGGTGGACGAACAGCCGGATATCGCCGCCCTGTTCACCACGCGCCTGAAGCGAGGCATGCGCCTCGAAAGCGATCCGACGATCATTTACGGCGTCTCGCGCGGTGAGCCACTCTACAATGCGAAGGGACAGAGGCGTACGCTGCGCCGGTCCGAGATCGACACGAAGACCGACTGGAACACGTACCAGATCGATGGACTGCCGAAGACGCCGATCTGCAATCCGGGCCGCGGGGCCATTGCGGCCGTGCTGAACCCTCCGCACACCGAATACATCTTCTTCGTTGCTGACGGCAAAGGCGGGCACCTGTTCGCCAAGACGCTGAATGAGCACAACCAGAATGTCGCCGCGTACCGCGCCTATGAGCGGAAAGAAATCGCAAGGGAGCGGGCAGGGGAATGAATGCACTTTCGGGGATGACCGGCTTTGCCCGCGTGTCGGGCGAAGCGGACTGGGGCAGCTGGGCGTGGGAGGCTAAAAGCGTCAACGGGCGCGGCCTCGACGTGCGCGTGAATTACCCGCCGGGCTTTGAAGTGCTCGACCGGGCGATCAAGTCCGCTGCGCCGAAATACTTCCAGCGCGGCTCGCTGCAGGTTTCCCTGCGGATCGATCTCGCCGGCGGCGGCGATGCCGCAACGATCAATTCCTCGCTGCTCAATGCACTGGCGTCCGCTGTCGAGAAGCGTACCGGCGCGGCCCTCTCGGGCGAAGTGTTTGCGAGCCTCCTGAACGTGAAGGGCGTGGTCGAGCCGGGCGGATCCAGCCTGCGCGATCTCGGCACCGATGAGGCCGTGACCGGCATGCTGGCAAAGGCCGGCGAAGAGGCGCTTGATGGCCTGCGCACGGAGCGTCTGCGCGAAGGCGCCATGCTGGGAGAGCTGCTGGGCGGCCTCGTGACCGGCATGGAAGAACTTCGCGCCAAGGCCGGCCAGTTGGCCGAGACGCAACCGGGCCTCGTGAAAGAGAGGCTGACCAAGCAGCTCGATGAACTCGATCCGGATGGCCGGGTCGACCGGGAACGGATGGCGGCAGAAATCGCCCTCAGCGCCGCCAAGGCGGACGTGCGCGAGGAACTGGATCGGCTGACCGCGCATTTCGCCACTGCACGGGAATTGCTCGCGGGCGGCTCTCCGGCGGGCCGGAAGATCGACTTCCTGGCGCAGGAGCTGAACCGCGAAGCCAACACGCTTTGCTCGAAATCTGTCAGCCTCGATTTGACGAATGCGGGACTCGGCCTCAAAGGACTAATCGACCAGTTCAAGGAGCAGGCCGCCAATGTCGAATAGCGGACACCCGAAAGACAGCGGCAAGCGCCGCGGCCTCATGCTGGTCCTTTCCAGCCCGTCGGGCGCCGGTAAAACAACACTGGCCCGCAAGCTGATCGAGGAGTTTCCTGACGTGAAGCTCTCCGTCTCCGCCACGACGCGCACGCCGCGTCCGGGCGAAGTGGACGGCAAGGACTATTATTTCCGCAGCGTGGACCAGTTCCACGACATGATCGAGCGCCGCGAATTCCTCGAATGGGCGCATGTCTTCGACAAGTATTACGGCACGCCGAAGGCCGACACGGTGGCCAGGCTCGAGAGCGGCGAGGACGTGCTGTTCGACGTGGACTGGCAGGGCGCTGATGCGCTGCACGACCAGATGCCGAACGATGTCGTCTCGGTGTTTATCCTGCCGCCGAGCATCAGCGCGCTTCAGGAGCGCTTGGCCGCGCGGCCGGGGTCGACGCCGGAAATCGTCGCGCGACGGATGGACGATGCAAAGCGCGAGATCATGCACTGGCGGCGCTACGATTACGTCATCGTCAACGAGGACCTCGAGGTCGCCTACCAGCGCCTGCGTCGTATCCTGCTGGTGGAACGCCTGAAGCGCCTGCGCCAGCTGGACCTCGAAGACCATGTCCGGCGCCTCCTGGGCGAAGCCTGAGCGCACCCTAACTTGACTTGCGGGCCCCGCGCGTCACGCTTGGGGCCATTCACCCGAAGGTTTCCCTGAATGACGACCCCTGGCGATCAGCAAAAGGCGATGCCCGACCGTGCCCCGGCGCGTCCCGTCTGGCTGTTCTGGCTGATCCCCATGGCAGCGCTGGTCGGGCTGGTCTGGTTCGTCCTGCGCGGCGACCGGTCCGGCGACGCGCCGGCTGCTGAAGCTCCAGCCAGTCAATCCGAGGCCCAATGAAAAACCCCGCAGCGGGTGCTGCGGGGTTTCCTGTTTCCGGGATGCCGGGAAGGATCAGGCTTTCGCCATCGCGTCTTCGAAGTTCCGGGCGACTTTCTCGATGAAGCCTTCGGTCGTCAGGTAGCCCTGATCCGGGCCGACCAGCAGAGCGAGATCTTTCGTCATGAAGCCGGCTTCGACGGTTTTCACGATGGTCTGTTCGAGCGTCTGGGCGAACTTGCGGACTTCCGGTGTGCCGTCCATCCGGCCGCGATGGTCGAGGCCCTGCGTCCAGGCGTAGATCGAGGCGATCGAGTTGGTCGAGGTGGCTTCGCCCTTCTGCCAGTTGCGGTAGTGGCGCGTGACCGTGCCGTGAGCGGCTTCGGCTTCGACCGTGTTGCCATCCGGCGTCATCAGCACGGAGGTCATCAGGCCCAGCGAGCCGTAGCCTTGCGCGACCGTGTCGGACTGGACGTCGCCGTCATAGTTCTTACAGGCCCAGACATAGCCGCCGGACCATTTCATGGCGGCTGCCACCATGTCGTCGATCAGGCGGTGCTCGTAGGTGCCGCCGAATTCCTTGAACTTGTCGGCGAACTCGCTGTCGAACACTTCCTGGAAGATGTCCTTGAAGCGGCCGTCATAGGCTTTCAGGATCGTGTTCTTCGTGGACAGGTAGACCGGCCATTTGCGCTGTAGGCCGTAGTTGAAGCAGGCATGGGCGAAATCGCGGATCGACTCGTCGAGGTTGTACATGCCCATGGCGATACCGGCCGACGGGAAGTCGAATACTTCGTATTCCTTCGAGTCGGAACCATCGGAAGCTTCCCATTTCATGGTCAGCTTGCCTTTGCCCGGCACCAGGAAGTCGGTGGCCTTGTACTGGTCGCCGAACGCGTGACGGCCGACGACGACCGGACGGGTCCAACCCGGCACGAGGCGCGGGATATTCGAGATCACGATCGGCTCGCGGAAGACAACGCCGCCAAGGATGTTGCGGATCGTGCCGTTCGGCGACTTCCACATCTTCTTGAGGCCGAATTCCTCGACGCGGGCTTCGTCCGGGGTGATCGTGGCGCATTTGACTGCGACGCCGTACTGCTTGGTGGCGTTGGCGGCGTCGACGGTGATCTGGTCATCCGTTTCGTCGCGCTTCTGGATCGAGAGGTCGTAATACTTCAGATCGACGTCCAAGTAGGGGTAGATCAGCTTGTCCTTGATAAGCTGCCAGATGATGCGGGTCATTTCGTCCCCGTCCATCTCGACGATCGGGTTCTTGACCTTGATTTTCGCCATGTTTGGAATCCTTGCGCTGCAGTAGGTTGGAGCGGGCTATAGCAGATTGCTTACCGGCGTCAAAAAGGGCAAACGCGCACAGGCGCCGGCCGGGGGCGCTTCTACAGGATCTTGTGCATGGGCCGCTTCAGAAACATTGCCCTGACGGTGATCGGCTTCGGGTTTGCCGCGGCCGGCATCTGGATGATGCTGGACGCCACGACCCCTGACGACCAATTGATCGGCGGAGCCTGTACCCTGTTTTTCGGAGGCTGCGGCCTGGTTGGGGCGAGCGAGCTGATTCCGTCGCCGCCATTGCAGATGGAGCTGGACGGGAAGATCCGGATCTGGACCTCCCGGGCAATGGCCGCGATCTACTGCCTCGCAGGCTTGGGCTTCGTGGCGGTCGGAGCGTTGATGGCGCGGGAAATGCTGTCGGGTACGGTGACTTTCAAGCTGGCTGTGGGCGGGCTGGCTGTGCCGTTCGGCCTGCTGGCCGTCATCGTGTTCGCGCGGGACCTGATCCGTCCGCGTCTGATGTATGTGATCGACCGGAAGGGCATCGAGAGCTTTCACCGGACCAAGTGGCGCCTGAACTGGGACCAGGTAGCGCGGATCGACGTGGCGCAGGTACGGGGTACGCGCTGGCTGATGCTGGTGGCCGACAATGGCCTGCCGCCCTATTCGATGCTGACAGGCGGTAGCCGGATCGGCTTCGAGGTGCTGTACGATACGGTGATGCAGATGTGGAACGAGTCAAAGGTCCGGAGGCGCCCGGTATGAGTGCGGCCCCGGCGATCATTCTCCATTCGCCCCAGCTGGGCGAGAATATCGGCGCAGCGGCGCGGGTGATGCGCAATTTCGGTCTGACCGACCTGCGCCTCGTGGCCCCGCGAGACGGGTGGCCGAATCCGGCTGCGGACACGATGAGCGCCGGTGCCTTCGACGCGGGCGTGACCGTCTCAGTGCATGAAACGCTGCAGGAGGCGCTGGAGGGTGTGACCTGGCTGGCGGCGGCGACGGCGCGGCTGAGAGGGATCGAGAAGCGGGTTGGCGATGCCGAAGAGGCGGCGCGGACAGCGCATCAGCGCCTCGGCGCCGGAAAGTCGGCGATCATGTTCGGGGCGGAGAAATCCGGCCTGCCGAACGATGCTGTTGCGGTCTCGGATTTCATGATGACCTACCCGGTGGACGTGGAGTTCAAGAGCTTAAACCTTGCGCAGGCCGTGTGCGTGTTCTGCGCAGAGTGGGGCAAGATCGCCATCGGGCCGCGCGCCGACGAGGGGGACAACAAGGCCGGGCTCGGCGACCTCGCGCCGCGGGACGAGCTCTACCGCATGTTCGAGCACTTCGAGGAAGAGCTTGAAAGAGCTGGATATTTCTTCCCGCCCGAGAAGACCGCGCTGATGAAGGACAACCTTCGCGCGGCCCTGATCCGGGCCGACTGGACGCAGCAGGAAGTGCAGACCTTCCGGGGCGCGATCAAGGCGCTGGCGCTGGGCCGGGGCAAGGCGCGGGTCATCCGTGAGGACTGAACGCGTCGCGGTCATCGGGTCAGGTCCGGCGGGCCTGATGGCGGCGGAAGTGCTGTCGGAAGCGGGGATCGGCGTCGACATCTACGAGGCGATGCCGAGCGCAGGGCGCAAGTTCCTGATGGCCGGCAAGAGCGGTCTCAACATCTCCCATACTGGTAGCGAGCGTGATTTCGCTGCGCGTTACCGCGATCCTGGTGCATGCGTAAGTGATCCAGTGGCGCGGTTCGGACCGGATCAGGTGATTGCCTGGATGGCAGGTCTCGGCATGCCAGCCCATGTCGGGCCGACGGGCCGGATTTTCCCCGAGACGATGAAGGCATCGCCGCTGCTCCGCGCCTGGCTCCACCGGCTAGCGGACCGGGGCGTGCGGATCCACCTGAAGTATCGCTGGACAGGATGGACGGCGGACGGGGCGCTCGTATTCGAAGCGCTGGAGGGTGAGACTACGGTGCAGGCCACGGCGACTGTGTTCGCGCTGGGGGGCGGCAGCTGGCGGCGGCTCGGCTCGGATGGCGGATGGGTGGACGTGTTCGCGGCGGCGGGGATTCCGGTGGCGCCGTTCCGGCCGTCGAACTGCGGCTTCACGGTGGACTGGTCCGACCGGATGCGGGCGGATTTCGCGGGTGCGCCGGTGAAAGGCGTGCGGTTGTCCGCCGGCGGGCAGGAGACGCGCGAGGAGTTTGTCGTCACAGCGCGCGGCGTGGAGAGCGGCGGCATCTACACGCTGTCGGCGCCGTTGCGGGACGAGATCGAAGCGAAGGGCTGGGCGACGCTCTGGCTGGACCTGATGCCGGACCTCGACGCGGCGGAGATCGCGCGTCGGCTGGACGCGGCGCCGGGGAAGCAGTCGCTGTCCAACCGGTTGCGCAAGGCAGTGAACCTGTCCGGTGTGAAAGCGGCGCTGCTGTTCGAGTGCGCAGACCGCGAGGCGCTGAACCATCCGGCGCGGGCGGCAGAAGCGATCAAGGCGCTGGCGCTGAAGCTGACTGGCACGGTGCCGCTGGACGAGGCGATCTCGACGGCAGGCGGCGTCGCATACGACGCGCTGGACGCGCACCTGATGCTGAAGGCGCGGCCGGGCTGCTTTGTGGCCGGCGAAATGATGGACTGGGACGCGCCGACGGGCGGCTACCTGATCACGGCCTGCCTCGCGACCGGAAAGGCAGCTGGGGAAGGCGTTGCGGCCTGGTTGAAGGCAGAGGAAGCCGGAAAATCGCGCCAGGTCGAACGGCCCGCCAACAGTTAGCGAGTCATTAAAATATTCGTGCGAATTTTCTCCCGATCATGAAGCAGTAGGCTTGCGGATAAGGGTTGGCTGGCGTGGTGCACATGGCTGGCAATCTGGTCTGCTGCGCTTCCTGAGACTGTTGCCGCCGGATCGCCGGAGACGTCATTGCCATGCGGCTTGGCCCTCAGGAGTCCGGTTCCCTGCGAACAATGACGGAGAAAGACTGTGTCGCAAACTGCCTATCTTATGTCCTGCGAAGTGGAATGCGGTGAGGGGAGCGATGGCGCCCTCGAGGGAATGGAATACGCTCACGTGATCGTCGCGGTCTACGCTGCGAGCGAAGAAGAAGCGATGACGAAATTCGAAGAGTCGTTCGACGAGGAAGGCTACGCGCTGGTCGATGCCGACTGGCTTACGGTCGCTACGGAAGTTGAATGGGCTGACGCGGAAGGCGAAGCCGAGGGCCAGGACATCCTCGCCCGCCTCGCCACCATTCCCGAAGAAGTCGTGTACGGCGCCCTCTACGAAGTCGTGGACGAGGAAGACGACGGCGAAGAGGACATCGAGGAAGCGGCCTGAGCAGGCGGCGATTCCGAAACATTGAGACAAACGTTGCGGCCACCAGAAGGTGGCCGCATTTTTTTGTCCTTGGTGTGTTCGATGCACGGTCCCGCCGCAAGAGGGCCAGGCCGGTAGCTTTGGCGGCGGGAGGCGGAACGGGTCTTATTTGCCCTTCCAGACGGGGGCGCGTTTTTCGATGAAGGCGCGGGGGCCTTCCTTGTAGTCTTCGGTGCCGATGATGCTGGCGAAGGCCTTGCCGCTGTCTTTCCAGAGTTCTTCGTCAGTCTTGCTGGTCGCCTCGATGGCGACGGCGCGGCTGGCTGCGACGGCGAGCGGGGCGTTGGCGGTGATGCGGGCGGCGAGCTTTTCGGCTTCGGCCATCACGTCGGCTTCCGGAACCACCTTGTTGACCATGCCGAGTTCATAGGCGCGCTGCGACGAAAGCGGATCGCCCGTCAGGATGACTTCCAGCGCCATGGCCTTGCCGATGACGCGCGGCAGGCGGAAGAGGCCGCCGGCGCCGGCGACGAGCGAACGTTTCACTTCCGGCAGGCCGAAATTCGTGTCGTCGGCGCAGATGATCATGTCGCAGGAGAGGGCGACTTCCGTGCCGCCGGCGAGGGCCGAGCCGGTGATGGCTGCGATCAGCGGTTTGGTGCGCTCGCGCTTGGCGATGCCGGCGAAGCCGCCTTTCTTGGTGGAGAGCGCGGCGCCGTTGCCGGCCGAGATTTCCTTCAGGTCAGCGCCGGCGCAGAAGGCCTTGCCGACGGCGGTGAGGATGCCGACCCAGACTTCCGGATCTGATTCCATCTGGTCGAGCGCCGCTTCCATCGTGGCGGCCATCTCGCCGTTGATGGCGTTGCGGGCCTCGGGCCGGTTCATGGTGATGACGGCGACGTGGCCTTTCTTGACGTATTCGACGGGCATTGTGGTTTCGCTCCCTGAGTGTTGTGGGGCGAGGTAAACGGATTGACGCTGCGTCCGCGCAAGGGCCGGAGTGGCCGGTATTTTTTGTGCGGTTGCGAAAAGCGAATTTCCACTTGGCGAACCTTGGGGAAGCCGATTCAGCATGGCAGCATGAAACTCGATCTCAGCCCCGAATACGAAGCCTTCCGGCAGGACGTGAACCGTGTCCTGACGGAAAATGCCCATCTCGCGCCCGGACCGGAAGACAGGGGGATGAAACATCCCAAGCGTCTCGCCTGGCAGAAATTCCTCATCGACCAGGGCCTGACGGCGCGCACCATTCCGAAGGAATATGGCGGCTATGGCGCCGAGCCGGACCTGCTCAAATCGCGCATTATCGCGGAAGAGTTCGCCCGCACGGGCATCGCGCGGCCGATGGGCGGGCAGGGCATTTCCATGCTGGTGCCGACGCTGCTGGAACTTGGCACGCCGGAGCAGAAGGCGGCCTATATTCGCCCGACGCTGTATGGCGAGATGATCTGGTGCCAGGGCTATTCCGAACCGGGCGCAGGCTCCGACCTTGCGGCGCTGCGGACCTCGGCTGTGGAGGATGGCGACGATTTCGTGATCAACGGCCAGAAGATCTGGACCTCGACCGCGAAACAGGCCGACATGATCTTCTGCCTTGTACGGACGGACCCGAACGCGAAGAAACACGAGGGTATTTCCTACATCCTCTTCTCCATGGAGACGCCGGGCATCGAAGTGCGCCCGCTGGTCGACATGACGGAGAATGCGAACTTCAACGAAGTGTTCTTCACCGATGTGCGCGTGCCGAAGAGCGGCATCGTGTTCGAAAAGAACAAGGGCTGGCAGGTAGCAAACGCCACGCTGACGCATGAACGCGGCATGCTGGGCGACCCGAACGCAACCAAGGCGCGGTTCCTGGAACTGGTGGAGATGATGAAGGCCGAGACGCTGAACGGCGAGCGGCTGATCGACAATCCGCTTCTGCGCGACCGCCTCCTGAAGCTGCAGGGCGAAGTCTATGCGATGCAGGCGAACGGCCTGCGTGTAACGACAGCGAGCCTGCAGAAACAGAGCGCGGGCCTTGCGGGCCTGATCGTGAAGCTTCAGGGCTGCGAGCTGAACCACCAGATTGCCGGTCTTGCCATCGACGCGCTGGGCGAGCTGGGCATCCTTTATGGTGAAGGCGACCATCTGAGGGCGGATGGCTCGTGGCAGTGGCGCTACATGTACGACCTCGGCCTGATCATTGGCGGCGGCACCGCGCAGATCCAGAAGAACATCATTTCCGAACGCGGCCTCGGTATGCCGCGCGAGCCGAAACCGGCGAAGGAGTAAGGCGATGGAATTTGCACTCTCTGAAGACCAGCGCCTGCTGCAGGATTCGGTCAACGGCTTCCTGAAGGACGCTGCGCCGCTGGATGTGATCCGGAAGATTGCGGACGGCGATGCGGCGGCAGCGGACGGACTGGCGGGCGGCATCGCGGAGATGGGACTGGCAGGCCTGCATGTGCCAGAAGCGACGGGCGGCTCGGGCCTCGGCCTGCTGGAAGCGTGCCTCGTGCAGGAAGCGCTCGGTTACGCGGTTGCGCCATCGGGCTTCATGGCGGCGACGGTGGCAAGCCATGTGTTGGCGCAGGCCGGTTCCGAATATGCCGGAGGCATCGCCTCCGGGGATGTGGTGTTCGGCCTTGCTCTGACCGAGCTTGCCTCGCGGCGGGACGGAGCGGGCGTGACCGCGGCTGGCGGCAAGCTGACCGGCAAGTCGCTGCTCGCCGATGTGCCGGCCGGTGCGACTCATCTGCTGGTGGCGGATACCTCGGGCGCGCTTCATGTGGTGGACGACTGGGCGGCTGCGCCCATGCGCACGATCGACCGGACGCGGATATTCTATGAGGTGACTTTCGCCGGTCAGAAAGATCTGGCGAAGTCGGACGACAAGGACAATGCGCTGGCGGTGGCGCGCCTTCTGGTCGCCGCGGATACGCTCGGCGCGGCGCAGGCCATGCTGGACAAGGCGGTGGAGTACGCGAAGGAGCGCAAGCAGTTCGGCCGCGTGATCGGATCGTTCCAGGCGGTGAAGCACCTGTGCGCCGAGATGGCGGCGAAGATCGAGCCGGCGCGGGCCCTGGTCTGGCATGCGGCCTATTCGATGGACACGGGCGATCCGGAAGCGCTGGTGATGGCGAACCTTGCCAAGGCGCATCTGGCTGAAGTTGGCACGTTCGTCGCCAAGATCTCGACGGAGGTGCATGGCGGCATGGGCTTCACGGACCTTGTCGGCCTGCACTACTGGTTCAAGCGCATCGGGGTGAACCGGCAACTGTTCGGCAGCCCGGAACAGGTGCGCCAGACGGCAGCTGAACTGCAGGGTTTTGTCGCGGCCTGATCTCAGGCCAGACGGCGGAGCGGGGCCGCGGCACCGTCCATGCGAAGGGCCTGGACCGGGTTCTGCCAGAAGCAGGCGTGCGTCTCTGCGTCGAGCAGGCCGCGCAGCCAGTCGAGCGCGATGGCGCAGCGTTCGAGCCGGTGCCGGAAGCGGCGTGGCGGCGGTACAGCGCGCTGCCGGCGCGAACGCTGGAGGACTACCAGATGGTGGCGGCCATCCGCCTGGTCGCGCACGTTCAAGTGCTGCCTGCTGCCGGGCCGGGCACCGTTCTGGTTTTCGGATTTCGAGTATCGCGAGATCGATATCTTCGTGCCGCCGCACCCGGAGGCGCTGCCCATGGAGAGCGATCCCTATGTGATCATCCGCCCAGAAGGCGAATGGGACAGGAAGAGGCGGCATGAGGCGCCCGACAGAGGATCCGGCCGCCTCCCCTACAAGCCGGTCAGTGGGGCTGGCCGGGTTTAGCCTGCTGGTTGGGTTGGCCGTCATGATTGTCCGGCGCATCCGTCTTGCCCGGCTGGGGCGCCTTTTCGGCTACTGGCTGTTGCTGTTTGCCTGAGGGCTCGTCTTTCCAGTCCTTGTCGGACTTGGCTTTCTGGTCGGGATGCTTGTCACCGGCCTTCGCCTTCGCTGGCGGTTTGTCCTTTTGGAGCAGGGGCGAATAGATCCACTTCTCCGGCTTGTCCGGCGGTGAGATGCGGCTCCAGTTGCCGTTGGTCGCATAGATCTGGACTTCGGTGCCGAGAATGAGCACTTCGATGACGGTGTTGCCGGTGCCGGGACCGCCGCGAACGTTCACGGACTCCGATTTCACATAGCGGGGGCCTTCCGGCTGCGGTTGCGGTTGGGCAGAGGCGGCGGGGATCGCCGTCATGAACACGGCCATTGCGGCAGCGGCCAGGAAGAGTCGGAAGCTTGTAGTCGTCACAGCGTGTACTCCATGGTTTGCCGGGTGGGAGGAGAGCCCGGCATGGGGAGGAGATAGGAACCAGCTGTGTCACGACTTTGCCCCGGCCGAGGCATTGCCGCCCGAGGTATGGCGGTCTGCAACATGTGACGCGGACGGCGTCACAAGTGAATTGAGGTTTCAGATGGAGGAAAATGGTGCCCGGGGGCGGAATCGAACCACCGACACGCGGATTTTCAATCCGCTGCTCTACCCCTGAGCTACCCGGGCGGGCCTTTGGGGAAGGGCGCTATCTAACGAAGCGTTTCGGCCTTGTCCATGCCGATTTCAGTCATCCGCTGACATATCCCCGTTGCCGCCGGGGCGGGGGGAGTCTTCCTCCTCGTCCATCGGGGCGCCAGGGATGGAATAGCCCTCATTCAGCCACTTGCCGAGGTCCACATCGGCGCAGCGCTTGGAGCAGAACGGCCGGTACTCGGCGGAAACCGGGTTCTTGCGGCACTGGGCGCACTTGGGCTGGCGTTTCTCGGGCGGCACGGGCTGGCTCATCTGGGGTCAGGCGACCTCCGGCTGCGGACTCTCTGTAGCGGCGATCTCGAATCGCGCCCCGTGCTTTTCCGCCAGCGCGCCGGCGAGATCAAGGCCGCTGGCCTGCATCCAGGCATGGGCCGCCGCCGGTAGGCGCAGGGTCAGCCGGTCCATCCTGTTGTGATGAAGGGCTTTTTGCAAGCTGCGCAGGCCGGCGAGGCAGAGGGTTTCAGGGGTCTGGACGCCGGCGGCGTCGAGCAGGCGTCCGGCGAGGGGTGTCTCACCCCAGGCGAGGGCGGCTTCCATCAGGCCGAAGACCGAGGGTGGCTCGGCCCGGACGGTCCGATGGCTCAGCTTGCGCCACGCGGTCAGGAAGGCGTCCCGCACCTTGCGACCCGAATCCTGGTTCAGCGGGGCGACGCAGTCGAGCACGACCAGGCCGCCGAGGCCGCGCAGGCTGCACTGCCGGGCGAGTTCGGCGGCGGCGGCGCTGTTCACCTGAAGCGCCCGGCTGGCGGCGCTGCCCCGGGCGGTGCGGCCTGCCGTGTCGATGTCGGCGGCGATGAGCGCGGCGGCGCGCTCGATGCGCATGCGTCCGCCACCGGGGATCTGGACGGCCGGGGACAGGGCGTCGTTGAACGCGGCTTCGAGCTCCGCGGCGCCGGGGGCAAGGCTTTCGATCGACGTGTCGCTGGCGCTCGGAAGGCGCCTGACCCAGTCGTCAAAGCCGGCGCGGTTGAGATTCGCTTCCGGGGCGACTGCCGCGCGGGGCAGTTTGTCGTCCCGTGCCTCGGCTTCGATGCGGAGGCGGATGGACTGGCCTTCGGTGATGCCGAGGCCGGGTGGAAGGCGGACGAAGACCTCGCCCGCTCCGTCAGCCAGTTCGGCGAAGGCGCCACCCTGGCCGGGATCGAACTTGCGGATGCGGGCCTCGCGGACATCACCGAGGCGAGGCCGGAGGGTGCCGTCGCTCCACCGGTCCAGCCAGAGGGCGACTGGCCGTCCGCTTTCATCCATTGCAACCGCGCGGGTTTCGCCCACGCAGTCTTCGACAAGGATGCGACGGATGGCCAAGGCTCAGCCGAGGGCTTTGATCAGGGCCGCGGTGACCGGGTCGCCGGCGGCGGTCTTACCGGCGAGCGCCGGTTTCAGGCGCGTGGCCATCGTCTTGCCGCGTTCGACGCCCCACTGGTCGAACGGGTTCAGGCCCCAGAGATGACCTGCGAAATAGGTCCGGTGCTCGAACAGGGCGACGAGACTGCCGAAGGCTTCAGGTCCAAAGGCCTTGTGGTGCAGGAAAGAGGAGGCGCGCCCGCCGGCATGGACCTTCTGGTGGGCGACGGCGTCCTTCAAGCCGGGCTCCTCGGCCTTCACCTCTTTCAGCGAACGGCCATTGGCGAGCACTTCGGCCTGCGCGAGGGCGTGGGCGGTAAGGGCGGTCAGGCCTTCGGCGTCGCGTTCATAGTCCGGCGCGAGGATGAACTCGCACGGCACGTCCTGCGAGCCCTGGTGCAGCCACTGGTGATAGGAGTGCTGGCCGACCGAGCCTTCGCCGCCCCAGAGGGCCGGTGCGGTCGGGTAGGGCACATCCTCGCCGTCCGGGCCGACGGTTTTGCCGTTCGATTCCATTTCGAGCTGCTGGAGATACGTGGGCAGCATGCGCAGGCGGTTCGCATAGGCGAGCAGGACCCGCATTTTCTGACCGAGAATCGAGGTGTTCCAGAAGTCCATCAGCGCGAGGCGCATGGGGAGGTTCGATTCCAGAGGCGCTGCGCGGGCATGATCGTCCATGGCAGCAGCCCCGCGGAGGATCGCCTCGAACGTTCCGGCCCGCAGGTAGATCATGCAGGCGAGCGAGGCGGCCGACCAGAGCGAGAACCGTCCGCCCACGGAAAGGGGCATGTCGAAGAGGTGCGCTTCCTGTCCGCCGAGCCAGGCGGTCGCGCGCTCCGGATTGGCGGTGACGAGGGCAAGGTGGTGCGCGGAGTCCTCGCCGAGCGTCGCCTCCAGCCATTTGCGGGCACGGGCGAGGTTGTAGAGGGTTTCCTCGGTTCCGAAGGATTTGGAGACGCCGATGACGAGCGTGCTCGCCGGGTCGAGACCGACCAGCGCCCGGTCGAGATCGTAGGGATCGACATTGGCGCAGAAGCGGAGGTCGATGCCCGGCGCGGCGAGGTCAGCGAAGGCGTCGGCGATCAGGCGGGGGCCGAAGTCAGACCCGCCTATGCCGATATGTAGGATGGCTTTGAACGGTCCGCCGGCGCGGCATTCGATCTTCCCCGAGCGCACCCGGTCGGCAAAGGCGAGGGCGGGAAGCACGCTCTGGCGGACGGATTCGGCCTCGCCGGAGAGGGGGGCCTGCGCCCGAAGGGCCCAGTGCAGGGCGGGGCGGTTCTCGGAAGGGTTCACGATTTCGGCGCCGAACAGGCTTGCGGCAGCGGATTCGAGCCCGGCCGCGCGTCCGTGGGCGATCAGGGCGGCCTCCGAGGGCTTGTCCAGGTAGTGACGGGAAAGGTCGGCCGTCCATCCAGCAGCAGCGAGCGAAGAGGTGCCTGCACGGGCCCAGGCGAGGTCCTTGAGAGGGGTATCTTTCAGGGTGGCAGCGAGGGAACCGAGGTCAACGCTCATCAGGCGGGTCCTTTCCGTAACTGGAAGTCCCGGCTTATCCGGGGTTTGGGGGTAGACGCAAGGTGGAGCCCGGCAGGTGCAGCCGAACGCAATTGCGCGCTTGAAACCCGCGTCACACATGGGTATGAGGCCCGTTTAACAGGCCGCCGGCCTGACTGCGAACCCGTCCGGCGGGCCGGACAGAACCAACGAATTCAAGGAGAGGCCCGATGGGCAAGGCAAAGTTTGAGCGTACAAAGCCGCACGTGAACATCGGCACGATTGGCCACGTTGACCACGGCAAGACGACGCTGACGGCAGCGATCACGATGACGCTTGCGAAGTCGGGCGGCGCGACGGCGAAGAAATACGACGAGATCGACGCAGCGCCGGAAGAGAAGGCCCGCGGGATCACGATCAACACGGCACACGTGGAATACGAGACGGCCAACCGTCACTACGCCCACGTCGACTGCCCGGGACACGCCGACTACGTGAAGAACATGATCACCGGTGCTGCCCAGATGGACGGCGCGATCCTGGTCTGCTCGGCGGCTGACGGCCCGATGCCGCAGACCCGCGAGCACATCCTGCTGGCACGCCAGGTCGGCGTTCCGGCGCTGGTCGTGTTCCTGAACAAGGTCGACCAGGTCGACGACGAGGAACTGCTCGAGCTGGTCGAGATGGAAGTCCGCGAACTTCTGTCGTCCTACGACTTCCCGGGCGACGAGATTCCGATCGTCAAGGGTTCGGCCCTGGCCGCCGTTGAAGGCCGCGACGAAGAAATCGGCGAGAAGAAGATCCTCGAGCTGATGGACGCAGTCGACCGCTACATCCCGACCCCGGAGCGTCCGCTGGACAAGCCGTTCCTGATGCCGGTTGAAGACGTGTTCTCGATCTCCGGCCGTGGTACGGTTGTGACGGGCCGCGTCGAGCAGGGCATCCTGAAAGTCGGCGACGAGATCGAAATCGTCGGCATCCGTCCGACCACCAAGACGACCTGCACGGGCGTCGAGATGTTCCGCAAGCTGCTCGACCAGGGCCAGGCCGGCGACAACATCGGTGCGCTTCTGCGCGGTGTGGA
>Ga0209607_1000056_pt1 | contig 87078 bp, 80 predicted proteins | sample AD_UKC117_MetaG_FD_184413 | JGI IMG/M metagenome (GOLD analysis project Ga0209607, IMG submission 184413) | Active sludge microbial communities of municipal wastewater-treating anaerobic digesters from Hong Kong - AD_UKC117_MetaG (SPAdes)... | ecosystem: Engineered > Bioreactor > Anaerobic >... | reverse complement strand
TTTCAATCAAAGTCATGTTGAATTATAACATGTGAATAAAAAACTCAAGCAAAAAAGAAACGGTGATGCATATTCCGCCTCAAAAGGTTGTACAACAAAACAATGATTTGAAAATTAAAGCAATTTCATTCTTATTTGGAATTCTTTCCCTCTTTTTATTGCTCCAAAATCTCCACTCGGTCTTTATAGGCAAGAATGATATGTTTGTAAACGGTGGTACCTGCTGCCAAGCGTTGGAATTTTGGATCTTGTTCATATCGCTTGATTTGTTTTTTGGCTTCTTTTATTTTTTCTTGCGGATCTTCTGTTTCTTTGACGTATTTCAATTCCCAGATTTGGGAGTTTTTGATATTGTATCTGGTGTCAGGAACCAGGACGATGTCGGAGTAGCCTTTATTCATCTCAAGTTCTGAGTAGGGGATGTATGCTTGGGTAATGGATAAGAAGCTCATTAGGATCATTTTCAGGTGTTTTTCTTCCAGTTTGATCAGGTCCCGATTGGTGATGTATTGGATGACCTGGTTGTAGGTGAATTGGATAAATGGAGATGCTTCTCCGGTTTTGACCATGGTTCGTAACCGGTCTTTGATGGCTGTGGTGATCATATAATCGTCAAAGGTGTCTTCGTATCTTTCCCGGATGTATTCGTAGAAGAGTTTTTTTACCACCAGGTTTGGGATGGTTAAGACTACTTCGTCAATGTCTTTTTCTTTGATGGTTAACAGGCCCATATAGTACATGAGGGAGATAAAGCTTTCTTTGTAGCCGATCCGTTCCAAGGGAAACATCTGGACGATTCGGGTGTTGATTTGTTCTTCTTGAAGTATTTGCTCGATTCGTGAGGCTCTTTCGTTGAGAACCTTTTTGACTTTTCCGCTTTGTTTTTGCGTGTATCGTTTGTCTTCAGCCACTAATCGGTTGAGTTTTCCGTAATCCGATCGTACATTCATGTCGATGATTTCTTTTGGGTATTCTCCGTTTTGAAAGTAGCGCATGAAGTGAAAGACCATATCCGGGTTGTAAAGCCTAACGGTTGATTCATCGTTGAAGAGATAGCCATTGTAGTAGTTTTTCATGTCCTCCATGGCTTTTGTCCTTTTTTCTTCTCCGGCAATGTTGTAATAGTCCATGATGGCTTCTGTTTCAGATTGTGTGAAACCCAGCGAGTCGTTGAATTCTTTATCCAGTGTGATGTTGGAGGCAATGTTAAAGCCGGATGTTAAATCATCCAGCATGATGGGGCTGACGCCTGTCAGGAATATTCTTGAGATGGCCCCTTCTTGGGCTCCGGATTTGATGGCTTCGTAGAAGGTTCTAACAAAGCCGGTTTTGCTGAGGATTTCGTAATAAAGGTTGTCTTCGTTGGCACCTATGAGGTCGTTGGCAAAATTATCATATTCGTCGATGAGGAGGTATATTTGTTTTTCTTTTATTAACGTGCACAAGGTGTCTATTATCGATGAGGGATTTTCTGCTTTTTCAATGATATTTGTGCTTCCTTGTGAATAATAAGGCTTATATCGGTTGACAAAGTCTTTTGCCTTCATTTTTACTTTCCATAAAAAAGAATTGAATAAGGCTTCTTTCCCCTTATCTGTCTCTATTCCTGAAAAATCAAGTCTGAGAACAAGGTACGCATTTTTTTCTTCTGTCGGGTTCTCGTGTATCCACAACCCTTTGAAGAGCTCATCAAAGGCATCTTTTTTTTCGATGTCGTAGTAGTGTTCCAAGGTGGAGATGAATAAAGATTTTCCGAATCGCCTTGGACGGATGAAGAATGGGTATCTGTGTTTTTCCAGCTCTTGTATGGTTTTTGTCTTATCCACATAGTAATATTTTTCTTTCGCTATTGTTTCAAAGTCACCGATGCCATAGGGAATTCTTTTTTTCACGGGTATCACCACCTGTGTTATTATAGCATAGTAACGAAGAACGTGATTTGCAGGTACGTCTCTGATTGCTTATTAGGGCTTATTGTCGAAGAGGTGAGAAGATGATAACGCTTAAGATTGATGTTGATGAAAAATTGTTAGGTAGATATGACTCTGAGTTTTTAAAATCTTTTTTAAGGAACAATTGAAGAAATTGCAAAACAGTGATTCTTTGCAAGAAATGGTCCATTTATCTGAATCAAGTTTGGATTTTTGGCATAACAAAATAGATGATGAGGCTTGGAATGACCTTTAAAAACGGTTGTCGCATTCTGATTTCTTTGACTAGGCAAGGAACAATAACAAAACGGTCTTTGCCAGAAGTGCCTTTTTACAGGGATTGACTGTAATGGATGTTTCGGATATTCCAGAAGGCTTACAGAAAGCGAAGGGGTATGTCCGTGAACTGGATGATTTGTGCAAAAAGTACGGTTTTTCAAGACTGTCAGTATCTGAGTTGTTTAGTTTGAATGATGAGAGAATTCATTTTTTTGTTTTTGGCGGAGATAGTGTTCAGCAGCTGAAAGAGGTTGTTGAAATTAGTGTGTGTGTGGATTTCTGAATCGTTGAAAAAGGAACTTAGAGAGAAGTTTGCGGATATTGAGAGGTCTATTATTATGCCGAATCTTTGGGAGATTAAAAAAACTTGAGACCCCCCCCTCTTGGTTCGATTATTTCGATAGAGTTTCTTTTGTAAGGGAGTCTCTTATTTCTTCAATTTCTCTCATTATCTTCATCAATCTTTGTGCATAATCTTTTTCGTTTCTTAATGCTCCCTGCAAATAAGAGATGTTTTCAACCGTCTCTAAAAACTTCTCTTGAAGGGAAGGGGCTGGTCGGTAAAATTGCCTTTGAACCTTCATTTCTTCAGGCAACTTTTCGTAATTTAATTGACTAACATCAAGGTTATCGTAGTACTCTCTTTCTTCTTGTTCGTTCAGAAATTTATTTTTTTCAGTCATAATTTCACCCTTTCATTTTTCTGTATTTCGTTTTTTCTTTAGGGTTCATATCATCGATGTGGAGTACATTCATTTTTTTGTGTTATCTTCTCTAAAATTCTAAAAACACCTTTTCCATCAATTATATCAAATAAATTCTCCAGCTTTTTTTTGGTAATGGTTGCTTCATGCATTCTTTTTAAGAGATGTATTTCATCAAATTGGAGTTGTTGATGATTACCCAAAGATACAACGCCATTTTGAGTGAGGGTTTTATCGATTTGTTTTTGATTATCCGCTAAAGTGTAGATCAAAGGGATTTTTCTCAATCTCAATACTTCATAAACGGTGCTTCCGGCCGCAGTAATGACCATTTCGGAACTGGCGATGTGTTTTTTTAAGGAAGTGGGTTTATGGATGAGTTGAAAGGTTTGGTTGTGGTGTGTTAGTTTTCTGATTTCTTCAATTTCGGATTCTTCATACGCCGGTCCGATGATGATTTTCTTAAGGAAGGTGGTGTTTTGGAGGGTTTGAATAAATTTTGACATGAGATGAAGGAAATCAGATCCTCCTGTAGTGATTAAGATTCCTTTTCCTTTTGTTATTTCTGTGTCTTGCCAGTAGGTATCTCTCATAATAAGATATTTTGGGCCAAGTAAGAATCTTGTGTTTTTGTTTTTGGATTGATAATTAAGGCTTTCTGCGTGAATATTACCGTTGATGATTATATTGGCAACGACAGGGGTATAGATATCATTGTTGTCATCGAATTGGATTATGGGAATTTCTCTTTGGATGGTTTCTAAGTATAAAGAAGTTGCCAGATAGGAGTCAAAAACGACGTAATCAGGGTTTTGGTTTATGATTTGTGTTGCGTCTTGTTGATTGTAGGCTTCAGTGATCTGTGTTTGAAAACCCTCTGCTTTTACAAGAGGTTCAATATCTTGGTTAATTCTGAATATGATGGTAGCTTTTTGGGTTTGTTTTATAGCTTTTGCCAAGGACAGGCAGCGCATTATGTGTCCCAATCCAGTTTGTTGGCCGCCGTTAGTTCGGAATAGTATTTTGCTTTTACTGAGAATAGTTCTTTTTGTTGAAAGTGCTTTTGTAATATAACTCTCCTTTCTTCTGCGGGAGCCCACACGGGGGCTCCCCTACGTCTTTATTGGAGGTGTTTTCACGTCTTTGTAAGGGAATCATGTTAGTTAAAAGTCCCTTTTTCCAGTAGAACAATACCAATTTATTATGTCAATTTGTTGATATTTTCTATAACGTATGCTTGTTCTTCGTCTGTCATTTTTGGAAACAGAGGTATTGTGATTTCTCTTTGATAGTAATCGTTGGCTTTTGGAAATTGGCTGGTTTGGTAATTAAATTGTTTTTGGTAATAGGGTTGATGATGAATGGGGATGTAATGGACTTGACAGAATATTCCGTTTTCTCTGAGTTTGATAAATATTTCTTTTCTGTCTAGTGATTTGTCCAACAGGATGGGGTAGATATGAAACACATGTCTGCCGTCGTGTTCTTTTGGTCGTGGTGGTGTTTGTATTAATGGATTATCCTTAAAAGCTTTATCGTACCGATCAGCCAATTGGATTCTTCGGTTGATAAATTTATCGGCCTTTTTCAATTGTGAAAGACCCAGGGCACATTGCATATCTGTAATTCGATAGTTATAGCCCAGTGTTTGCATTTCATAATACCAAGGGCCGTCGTTTTTTTGGAGTTTATCAGCATCTTTAGTAATTCCATGGGATCGGAATAATTTGAGTTTTTCGTAATACTCTTTATTATTGGTTGTGATCATCCCGCCTTCTGCGGTCGTGATATGTTTGACCGGATGGAAGGAGAACATGGTCATGTCGGCCTGGGTTCCGATTTGTTCGCCTTTTCTTGTTGCTCCCAGGGCATGTGCCGCATCTTCAACAATGACAATGTCGGTGTCTTTGGTTGTTTCTTTAATTTTGTCCATGTCCACGGGATATCCTGCCAAATCGACAGGTATGATGGCTTTTGTTTTTTGGGAGATGGTTTTTTTAATTTCTTCGGGGTCAATGCAATAAGTTTTTGGATCAATATCTGCTAAAACAGGTGTTGCCCCCATGTAAACCCCACAGTTAGCAGAAGCTGCAAATGTTATGGGAGAGGTGATGATTTCATCTCCAACAGTGACATTGGCAGCAAACATTGCCCCATGCAAAGCAGAAGTTCCTGAATTGAAGGCTATTGCGTATTTGGCATTAACATATTGAGCGAAGGCTTTCTCAAAGGTGTCGATATTAGGCCCCTGTGTGAGCCAATCGCCTTTGAGAACATCGATAACGGCTTGGATATCGTTATCGTCAATGTACTGACTGCCATAAGGGATTTTCATATGTGGTTCCCGATCATTTTGTTTATTTGTTCAACAGTTAACCATTCTTCGTTGTTTGAGCTGGTATAAGAGAAGTCTTTTGGCATTTCGAATAAGCTCAAATATTTTTCATATCTACCCTTTAAATCAGAAAAGTGAGGCAAGATGACGAACATATCCTGATTATCTTTGTTCATTTTGTAAATCTTTTCTCCTTCTTCTTCACTGATCAGTGTTTCATGTAGTTTTTCTCCTGGCCTGATACCAATTTCTTCAATCTCACCATCTGGCATGATGGCTTTTGCGAGATCGGTCACTTTCATACTGGGGATGATCGGAATGAAGGTTTCCCCGCCCACGGACTCTTCCAGGGCATTCATGACCAGTTTTACTCCATCTTCTATTGGAATCCAAAATCTTGTCATTCGTTTATCAGTAATCGGAAGTTTTTTCTTTCCCTCTTTCTTTAACTGTAAAAAGAAGGGAATGACACTTCCCCGACTCCCTACCACATTACCATATCTGACGGCTGAAAACAATGTGTTTCTTCCTCCAACGTAATAGTTGCCTGCGATCATGAGTTTTTCCATGACCATTTTCGTTCCACCATAAAGGTTGATAGGATTGACGGCCTTATCCGTGGAAATGGCAATGACTTTTTTTACGCCTCTGTCAATGGCAGCATCAATAATATTCTGAGCTCCCAAAATATTCGTTCTTACCGCTTCGAAAGGGTTATATTCACATGCCGGAACTTGTTTTAATGCGGCCGCATGAATAACATAGTCCACACCGTTAAAGGCCCGATACAGTCTGTCTTTATCCCGGATATCCCCGACAAAATAACGAATTTCATATTTATCAAGCGGAAATCTTCTTTCCATTTCGTATTGTTTGAATTCATCTCTTGAGAAGATGATTAATTTTCCGGGATGGTGATTTTTGAAAATATATTCCGTGAAAGCCTTTCCAAATGTGCCGGTTCCTCCGGTTAACAGTATCGTTTTTCCATCGATTATGCTCATAAATTTACTCCTTTTTTTTTAATCTGTAGTATTATCGGATGCTTTATGCTTGATTTTAACATAAAGGGATGGGTCGAATTACATTTCAAAGGCTTTGAATCGAAAAGCTGATATTATGGTATTGGAATGCCATATCGAGATGATTACATGATTTCGAATGTCATTGTTGATGATGAAAAAGATGGGGAGGGAGACAGGCGATCTTGTCAGGCTTTCCAGGAGTTCTGTTGATTGTGTTATGGAATATTGTTTTTCGATCGTTTGATGAGTCGACCATAAGCCTGTCCCGTATGTGTTAAAATAGTAGAGAAGGTAAAAACGGGATGGTGATGCCATGTTGAAAAGAAATCATATTCTCTTGCTGATGATGATCGGCTTGTTTTTCTGGTCCTTTTCCTGGGCCAATAATTACGGTTTGCCAACATATACAACCAAACGTATTACCGGAACTTTCGGAGAGTGCAGAATCAATGCCAATACGTATGTGAAACGGTTTAATATTGGGTTGGCTTTATCTACTAACAGTGTTGAAAACACCAAAATATATGCCATGAACGATGGGGTTGTTTGGAAATTGGTGATCAATGATCCGATTTACGGGAATATTATTTATCTCAAACATCCCGACGGACTGGCTACGATTTATGGGCATTTAAACCGCTTTTCTTCCGAGTACGATGCTATTTTAAAATCTGTCATGGTGGAATTTGGTGAAGAGAGCAATACGATTATAGAATTCAATTCCAACGAATATACTGTTCGCAAAGGAGATGTGATTGGCTATTCGGGACAGACCGGTTCAGCGATTGCACCCTATTGTCATGTGGAGTTTTTTGATATTGCGCAGAGTATGTATATTGATCCCTTGGTTTATTTAAAGGACCAGCTGAACCGTCCGGATTCCTTCTTGGATTTTGTGAAAGTAAGGGTGGATGGAAAGGAACAGAACATCAGTAATGGTGGGAGTTATTATTATTCGAATCCCATTCCGCAAATAGAGATCAATGCTAGGCTTGAAGATAATAACCGGCGCAGCCGCTACGGGGTTCATCGTGTTCAGCTCTTTTTTAATGACGAAGAGGTTTATCAGCTTTTGTTTGAAACCATTCCGGAAAATTTTCAGGAACAGGGTGATTTGGTTTTCGGAGAGGGATCAACAAGCAGCTATTACTGGTATAAACTGTATTCTACCAGGAGAGAAGGCGTCATTGTTTTGAATAGATTGAATGAAATGACACTTGGCGCTACTACCAAAGCAAGGATTATCATCGAGGATGATTGGGGAAATGCCAAGTCCTGGGATTTTTATCTAAAAAAATAATTGTACCGGGTCCTTAATTTATGAAGATTGGTCAATCTAATGGATTGACCAATCTTCATAAAGGTTTGAATCCTATGCAATAACCAGTTGTTCTGATGTTGTCCGGTTATGTGATTAGAAGAAGAAATATTTCATAAGGATATACCCGCTAGCAATAACACCGGAAAAAAGAACAATTGGCAATGAATAGCGGATATAATTTGAAAATGTGATTCTTCCCCGTTGCAGTTTGTCGGTCATTCCGGTTACCACGATATTTGCTGCAGCGCCTACTACCGTCATATTGCCTCCAAAACAGGTTCCAAAAACCAAAGCCCACCAGACCAAAGGGGTGATGGTGATACCGATGATTTGGGATTTCTCGATTAAAGAATGCACGATGGGTACCATGATCATCGCCATGGGAACCGCACTCATGATTCCGGATAGTAGTAGGGGAATCCAAAGGAGAAAGACAAGGAATATGATATTGACTGCAGTTTCTCCGATACCTGGAATCTTTGTGAACAGCATTAATCCATTTCCAATCAGATCGATGACACCGATGCTTTGCAGAGCAAATACCAGTATGAACATTCCGATGTAGAAGAAGATCGTACCCCATTCCATTTTGCGATAGATTTCCTCCATGTCTTCATCAGAAGCACGAAGAACTATGAGCATCACTGCGCCGGCGATGAGGGCGATGATTGCAGGATCTACACCTGATTGAGGAGGCAGCATGAAACCGATAATTGCTCCCACAAAGACCGAAAGGGATTTGATCAATAGTTTTTTATCTCTTATTTGAGTTTTCGGATCTGTGGCACGGAAGGCCTCCAGCAATTTTTCCTCATCTTCTGTCAGCTTAAAGACATTCCATTCTTTTTTTATGGTGTAAATCAAGACAAAGGCTAAAGTAAAAAGGACGCCGGGTGCAACGTTAACCAAAAACTCAATAAAGGATTTTCCTGCTGCAAAACCGATGACCATGTTTGGCGGATCTCCGATTAAGGTAGCAGTTCCTCCCAGATTTGCGGATAAAATAATCATCATGAGGAAGGGAAAGGGATTTTTATCGATGGTTTCCATGATGGCTAGAATAACCGGCACAAAGACCAATACGGTACTGACATTGTTCAAAAAAGCCGAAGAGATGGCTACTGTGACGGAGGTAACCAGATAGAGTAACAGCAGTTTTCCACGGCTTGCTTTGACTACGATGATGGCGAGGTATTGAAAGAATCCTGATTTTTCAATAAAAGGCATGATAATCATCATTCCCACCAGCAAGGCAATGGTTTTAAAGTCGACAAATTGGCTGAGATGTTCCAAATCAAATTCCGGAATAATTTTAAAGATACTGTTGATAGAAATAAGAATACTGCCTGCTGCAAATCCCGCAGCCGCCTTGTTCATTTTGCCCGTAATCAGGTTGTAGTAGACCCAGATTAGGAACAAAATGACGATGATTTGATAAGTTAGAAACACGCTTTTTTCCTCCCGGTAGAAGTAAACCAACAGTTATTTTATCACTTTTGGGCGAATAAAACAACCTCTGAGATTTTGAAATAGATTGCACAGTAGTTCATTCGGGTGCAAATAATTTCAAAGTATTAAGAAAAAGAATATTATAATACATCTAATAATATATATACATATCAATATAATATTCATATATGGCTTTTCTGCCCCTTGATTCTGTTAGAATAAAATTGAATGATTAAAAAATTATTGGAGGTGCTGGATATGACGATGCGTGAACAATATATCAACGCAAAATTGTCCTGGATCGCAAAGAATACAAAGGCTAGTATCATCAGAGAATTGTTGAAATCCACATCAATTCCTGGAATGATATCATTTGGAGGGGGAGTGCCAGACCCGGATACTTTTCCAAGACACGTTATGGCTGAGATTGCAAAAGATGTCATTGAAAATGAACATCGGGTATCTCTTCAATACGGTACAACTGAAGGCGATGAAATTCTCAGAAAAGAATATATCAAGTTGCTTGAGAAACACCACGATATAACCGGCTTAACACCGGATAATGTGGTTATTACAACCGGAAGTCAACAGTCATTGGATTTGATTGGCAGGACGTTCTTGGATAGAGACAGCCTTTGTGCTATTTGTTCTCCGGTTTACCTGGGGGCTGCTAGTGCTTTCAAAGTCAGGGATCCTAGATTTATCATCGTTCCCATGGAAGAGGATGGTCCGGATATGGACCTTTTGCAGGAAAAGATCGATGCCCTGAATACAGATGAACTCCAAAGATTAAAGTTTATTTATATTGTCAGCAACTTTGACAATCCGACCGGGATTTCCCTTTCATTGGAAAAGCGTAAACAGCTCTTGGACTATGCCTATTCCAAGGATCTGATTATCGTTGAGGATGATCCATATGGGGCTTTGAGATTTGAAGGCGAGAAGGTTCCAACCATCTATAAGTTGGCACAGGACAATGATAAATACGAGGTGAATCCGGTATTGCTGTTGAATACGTTCAGCAAGGTGCTCTCACCCGGCTTAAGGATGGGATTCACTATTGGCGATCCGATTATGATCAGAAAACTGGTGATGGGAAAACAAGCTGCAGATTTATGTTCTTCAAGCTTAACACAACGTTTGACGGCCAGGTATTTGGAGAAAAACGATCCGATTGAGGGGATGAAGCCTACGTTGGAATTGTATGCATCTAAACGTGATACGATGATGAAGGCTTTTGATGAGATTTTGACTCAGATTGACGGTATCAGTTGGACCTATCCCCACGGTGGATTGTTTACTTGGGTCACTCTTCCCAAAGAGTTTGATACCAATGAGATGTTGGAAATAGCAAAAAAGAACTTAATCATTTACATACCCGGTGAAGCTTTCTCAGTTAACGAGGAGTCAAGGCAAGAAACGAAAAATTGCATGAGAATTTCTTTCTGCCTGCCATCCCATGAGCAGATCGTTGAAGGCACCAAGAGGCTTGTTAAGACCATTAACGAATACAAACAAATGAAGGGTTGGTAATGGATGTTTAAGATTTTATCCATCAATCCGGGTTCGACTTCTACGAAAATAGGCAAATTTCATGACGATGTGCTCCAAGTCAGTGAAACGGTTGTTCACGATGCCGCTCAATTTGATCATATGCACCATGCGATTGAACAATTGGAAATTCGAAAACGAGATATTCTAAAGTTTATCGCCAGCCAAGGGGACTCCATCAACGATTTCGATGCTTTTGCCGCCAGAGGTGGTATTTTACCGCCCATGGAAAGCGGTACGTATGAAGTTAATGAAGAAATGGTAGATTTCTTAAAGAATAAAAGCCACATGGATCATCCGTCTAACCTTGCAGCTGTAATCGCTTATGATTTTGCTCAGGCAACTCAAAAGAAGGCTTACATCACAGATCCGATTTCAATCGATGAATTCAATGAGTGTGCTAGGGTTTCAGGTTTTGTTGATTTAAACAGAATCAGTCTTGTTCATGCGTTGAATATGAAGGCGGTTGCCAGGGTTATTGCCGATGAAATTGAAAAACCATACGAGAATTGTAATTTTGTAATCGCCCATTTGGGTGGCGGTATTTCCATTGGTGCACAAAGACAAGGAAAGATGATTGATGTAAACAATGCCAACGAAGAAGGACCCTTCAGTCCGGAAAGAAGTGGGGAATTACCCATGGGAGAAGTTCTTAAAATGGCGTATTCGGGGGATTACACCGCAAAAGAACTGAAAAAACTGTTTACAAAAAATTCCGGTATGAAGGCTTATTTGAACACGAACGACCTTCGTGAAGCCTTTGAAAAGGCAAAGACCGATCCTAAAGCCATGGAAGTGATCAAAGCAATGGCCTATCAGATCGGCAAAGAAATCGGCGGTATGTGTGCGGTTTTAAAGGGTGAAGTAGACAGTATTATCTTGACCGGAGGACTGGCACACAGTGTTGATTTCATAGAAATGATCAAGGAATACATATCCAGTTATTCTCTGATAACGGTTGTTCCCGGAGAAAACGAACTGGAAGCCCTTGCTACGGGATGTTTGAGGGTCCTGAGAGGCGAAGAGAATCCCAGGACCTTTTCTTTTCAGGAGGTGAATCGGTCGTGATAAAAAAGATTTCGCAGATCATTGAACGGGCAAAAGGGTATACCAAAACGATTGCTGTTGCAGCTTCTGAGGATGAATCGGTCTTAAGTGCTGCTAAAATGGCAAAAGAAATCGGTATTGCTGATTTTTGCCTATGTGGAAACAAAGAAAAAACGCTCGCCATTTTGCAGGAGATTGGAGCCAACAGTGGCGACTTTCAATTATACGATTGTCCTAATGCAGTTGAAGCAGCCAAAAAAGCGGCGCAGTTGGTGAAGGACGGTCAAGCCCATACGGTTATGAAAGGCGGCATCAAGACGGGCAGCCTTTTAAAGGTTTTACTTCAGGACGAATTCGGGTTTAAAACCGGTAAAACAATGAGTTTGAACGCTGTTTTCGAAGTTCCGGGTTTTGATCGACTGTTGATTTTGGCAGATCCTGGATTGGTGATTTCACCCACACTTGAGCAGAAAGTCGACTTGATTAAGAATGCCATTCAGGCAGCCAATGCCCTTGGTATTGAAATGCCGAAAGTGGGGATTTTAGGAGCAGTGGAAACGGTGAATTCAAAGATGCCGGCTACTGTAGATGCAGCGATCATTTCTAAAATGGCTGACAGAGGCCAGTTAAAAGGCGCTATTGTTGATGGGCCTTTCGCATTGGATAATGTTGTTTCGATTGAATCAGCCGAACATAAAGGGATTGTTAGCCCGGTTGCCGGAAAGGCGGATATCATGATTGCCCCCAACATCGAAGCGGGAAATATGTTGTATAAGGCACTTGTTTTTCTTGCCAAAGCCAAACTCGCCACGTCAATTTTGGGGGGAAGTGTTCCCATTGTGTTGACTTCCAGATCAGATAGCGATGAGACGAAACTGAATTCCATCGCATTTAATGTGTTACTTTCGGAAGTGGTCAAATGAGTGAGAAGATTCTAGTGATCAATCCCGGCTCAACATCGACAAAATTAGCCATTTACGATGGAGAAAATGAATATTTGAGCAAAACTTTAAGGCATTCGGCTGAAGAGTTAGCCCCTTTTGAAAAGATTGTTGATCAATACGAATTTAGGGAAAAAATTATCAAAGAATTTCTTGAAGAATCTGGGATGACAATCAATGATTTTGCCGCTATCATCGGACGTGGCGGCGTCATCAGACCAATTCCGAGTGGGGTATATTCAGTTGATGAAACGATGTTGGATGATTTGCGTTCAGGCAAATTCAGCGAACATGCCTCCAATCTTGGGGCAATTCTGGCTTACGAGTTGACCAAGGGAACGGATATACCCAAATTCATTGCAGATCCTGTTGTCGTAGATGAATTGTGTGACTTGGCAAGGTATTCCGGGCACCCATCCATGAAAAGAGTCTCGATTTTTCATGCGTTAAATCAAAAAGCCGTTGCCATGAAAGCAGCCCAAGAAATAGGTAAACCTTATGAAGAGCTCAACTTAATTGTTGTACATATGGGTGGGGGTATTTCTATCGGTGCTCATAAAGAAGGAAAAGTGATTGATGTGAATAATGCTTTGGATGGAGACGGCCCCTATTCGCCCGAGCGTTCTGGAACATTGCCTCTTTGCAGTTTTATCGATTTGTGTTATAGTGGAAAATACACAAAAGAAGAGATGAAAAAGAATTTAAAGGGAAAAGGCGGTCTGATTTCTTATCTGGGTGTAAATGACGCAGTCGAGATTCAAAAACGAATTCGTGATGGTGACAAAGAGGCTGAGTTGTTTTACAAGGCCATGATGTATCAAATCAGCAAATGGATTGGAAAGATGTCAGCACCATTAAAGGGAAAAATAGATGGGATTGTACTTACCGGCGGATTGGCCTATGATAATGATCATGTGATTAAATGGATCAGTGAACATGTGGGTTTTTTGGCTAGACTATTTGTTTATCCAGGCGGTGATGAAGAAGAAGCGCTTGCTTTTGCTGCTTTAGGCGCTTTAAAAGGGAGCAGACAAATTAAAATCTATTCCCAAGAGATACTTTAAAGGTTTTGGTGTTTTTTTTGGATAAATTGAATCAGGTTATCAATACAAATAAATTGATTATTTTTTTTGGGATGTTTGGTACCGGAAAAACGGAGCTGGCTATCAATACAGCAATTAAAGTCAAACAGCAGTTTGATCATGTTTCGCTTGCCGATATTGATACCATCAGTCCCTATTTTCGTTCCAGAGACGTGAAACAAGAACTATCCAGACTCGGAGTAGAAGTCATTACGCCTTCAGAACGTTTAATGCGGGCAGATTTGCCCATTATTGTGCCACAAGTGGGTGGCTATATTCAGAATCCCATCTATAAAAATATCTTAGATGTTGGTGGTAATGATGATGGTGCAACGGTGTTGGGATCTCTTAATCGTTTTATCAGGAATGCGAATTATGCAGGATTATTGGTGATCAACAGGCATCGACCTTTTGCGGATGATCCCGAAAAGGTCAAAAGGCAAGTTGAAGCGTTGACCAGCAAGGGAAGGATAAGAGCAGATTATTTGGTGAATAATACGAATATTGGTGAAGAAACAGACTCTCAAGTGATAATCAATGGTGAGAGATATATCGAGGAAATATCAGAAAAGACGGGTATTCCTGTTTTATGTACGGTTGTTGAAGACGGAATGGATGTTGAAACGAAATATGAGCGATTCATCATCAAGAGATTCATGAAACCCCATTTCTGAGCTTTTAGGAAAAATAAGAGGGAGGTAAAAGGATGGCCAAAAAAGCATATATTGAAATCGATCAGGAAAGATGCAAAGGCTGCGGGTTGTGTATCAACGCTTGTCCACAAAAAGTGATTTCTTTTTCTGAAGGATTTAACATGAAGGGTTATCACCCGGCTCAGCCGGATGATCCGGAAGAAAAGTGTATTGGATGCGGTTTTTGTTATATGACTTGTCCTGATACTTGTATCAAGGTTTACAAAATTACAGCAGATTAAAAAAATGGAAAAGAGTGAGGTGAAAGAATGGCTAATGATAAAATTATGATGAAGGGAACCGAAGCAATGGGTGAAGCGGCGATAAGAGCCGGTTGTCATCTTTACTTTGGTTATCCTATTACACCGCAAAGCGAGTTACCAGAATACATGTCCAGAAGACTTCCTGAGATAAAGGGAACGTTTTTACAGGCTGAAAGTGAAGTGGCTGCGGTCAATATGGTTTATGGAGCGGCATGTACCGGTACACGGGTTATGACATCAACTTCGTCTCCAGGTTTTTCCCTGATGATGGAAGGTGTTTCATATATTGCAGGGGCAAGATTACCGGCAGTATTTATTAATGTGGTTCGTGGCGGACCGGGGCTGGGCGATATTCAACCCGCTCAATCCGATTATTTCCAGGGAACGAAAGGTGGTGGACATGGGGACTATCGTCTCATCGTATTAGCCCCTTCCACGTTGCAGGAATCAGTAGATCATATCAGTTTGGCATTTGACTTGGCGGATCATTATCGAACGCCTGCATTGATTATTGCCGATGGTATGCTCGGACAGATGATGGAACCGGTTAGTTTACCGGAGTTTAGCAAAAATAATAATCAAACGGTTCACGAAGAATGGGCATTAAGAGGTCGCCAACAAAGAGAAAAGCACATGGTCACTTCTTTTGACATCGATCCTGTTAAACTGGAAAAAATGAATGAAGGCTATCAAGCAACCTATAAAGAGATCGAACGCAATGAAGTCAGAGTGGAAGAATACATGATGGAAGATGCCGAATATGCCTTTGTCGCATACGGGACGATGGCAAGAATTCTCAAAACAACGATCAAAATGGCTAGAGAAGAAGGTATTAAAGTGGGGCTGATTCGTCCGATTACACTGTGGCCGTTCCCGTATGAAACCATTCAAAAGGCTTCTGACAAATGTAAGTTTTTGATGTCCGTTGAGATGAGTATGGGTCAGATGCTTGAAGATGTCAGGCTTGGGGTTAATGGTAAGGTTCCTACACCCTTCTATGGAAGAACGGGTGGCGTTGTTCCAACACCCACAGAGGTCCTTAATGCTTTGAAAAAGGAAATGGGGGTATAACAATGGCTGAAAAATTGATCATGAAAAGACCGGATGCTTTAACGGATAAAGAATTCACATATTGTCCCGGATGTCTTCATGGAGTTGCCCATCGGTTGGTTGCTGAAATCCTGGATGAGCTGGAATTAACACAAAACACCATTATGGTTGCCCCAGTCGGGTGTTCTGTTTTTGCGTATGAATTTTTTAATGTTGATGGAACGGTGGCGGCTCATGGAAGGGCGACTGCGGTGGCAACAGGTATCAAGCGTGCCTTGCCGGATAAAACAGTATTTACATACCAGGGAGATGGCGATTTGGCGGCGATTGGTACTGCAGAAACGGTGCACTCTGCTAACCGTGGCGAAAAATTTACTACCATATTCATCAACAATGCCATTTACGGAATGACAGGCGGACAGATGGCTCCTACTACATTAGAAGGTATGAAAACCACCACGTCACCATATGGAAGAGATGTACATGATGTGGGCTATCCGGTGCACGTTTGTGAATTATTGCGAAACTTAAAGGGAATTGCTTATTTAGAACGTGTTGCTTTATTTAATCCGCAACAGATTCAAAAGGCAAAAAAAGCCATAAAAAAGGCATTTATTGCTCAACAGAAGGGATTAGGTTTTTCATTGATAGAAATTGTCTCCACCTGTCCGACGAATTGGGGACAAACGCCCTTGGAATCCATTGAATGGGCCAAAGACAAAATGCTTTCAGAATACCCGTTAGGTGTGTTTATCGATAGGGTAGGTGATGTCAAATGAGTCTACACGGAACGATAGTTTCAGGATTTGGCGGACAAGGTGTTATGTTAATTGGCCAGATTCTTTCCTATGCAGCGATGGTAGAAGGAAAAAATGTTACCTGGCTTCCTTCCTACGGTCCTGAAATGAGGGGAGGAACGGCTAACTGCATGGTGGTTATCGATGATGAAGATGTCGGATCTCCAATTGTTGATAAACCAACGGAAGTTATTGCCATGAATATCCCTTCGCTGATCAAATTTGAGGAAGAATTGGTATCAGATGGTGTGATGATTCTCAATACGTCTGTTGTTGACAAAGAACCAAAACGAAAAGATATAAAAGTTGTCAAGATCGATGCCAATAAAATTGCTGAAGAGGTTGGAAACTTGAAGGTAGCCAACATGGTTGTATTAGGCAGCTATATCGAAGCAACCGATATCATTTCAATAGAGTCCGTTCAAAAAGCATTGGAAAAGAAACTCACAGGATCAAAGGCAAAATTGGTACAAGTAAATATAGAAGCCATTAAGCGAGGAATGCAGGTCGCAAAAGAACAACTGTAAGTCCTCACACTCCGGATATTGAGCCCCTTTCGTCTTCAAGCGAAAGGGGCGTTTTTTATTTGGTTCGATGATTGATTCGTGGATCAAGAAACCCATAAATAAGATCTAAAAGGATGAGGGCAGCACAATAGATCAAGGTGATGGCAACCAAGGCTGCCATCATGATTTTGATTTGATTGGCCCGAATCGCATTCCAAAGCAGTAACCCCAGTCCATCGTAGGCAAACACAATTTCAATAACAATATTCCCGGCAAAAGCAGTTGCCAATGAGAGTAAGCCCATGGTCACAATGGGTGGAGCTGCTGTTCTTAAGGCGTGATTGTGAACGACTTTGGGCTCTGGTATTCCTCGGGCTCTGGCTGACATGATGTAATCTTCTCCCAGGTTTTTTAAAAGTATATTTCTGACAATATAGGCTGTTCCCCAAAAACCAACGATTAACAAGGTTAGTATGGGTAAACTCAGATAATATAATGAGTCAAAGATATATGGGATGAATCCAACCGGTATAGGTGATGAATGAAACACACCGTAAGGGAAGATTCTTTGCTGATAGACAAAAAAATAGATGAACAAATTCGCCACCCACCAGGCCGGGGTACCGAAGAAAACCATGGTTAAAACGGTACTCATTTTATCAAAGAATGTACCGTTGTGAATAGCCTTTCTCTTTCCTAAAATGAGTCCAAACCAAAAGCAGAGTGCCGATGAAGTGACAAACAAGAGAAGTGATTTTTTTGAAGCTTCCCAAACGATTGTACTGACTTTTATTAAACCCGTTTTTGCCTGAAACGATGTTTTACCAAAATCAAAAAGTATCGCATCTTTGGTCAACTCAATAATACGCAGGATCATAGGCCTATCCAGACCGTACATTCTAATGGCATTTTTCTCTACCTGCTCTCTTGCTTCAGGGTATTCATCTTCTGGGATTTTTTTTGCTTCTTCTGATTGCATGAATCCCTGAACGATGTTGACAACGTCTGCCCATGCGGTTGCTTCGACTTTTGCATTGAGTACACAAGAATACATCAGAATGATGCAAATAAAAGAAAACACCCCCCAGAAGAGGCGTTTCAAGGCAAACCTTAAATACAAGATAATCACCCCTGGATCTTAAACCAGACTTTTTCCAAGGGTAATTATATCATCCTTAAGCCGGAGGGTGTTTCAAAGAAGAAAAAGTTCTTTTAACGAATCATTTTATTGGGCATATCCTTCAGGATGTGTCTCATGCCAATTCCAAGCTGAGGAAATGATTTGTTCCAAATCGTTGTATTGAGGTTTCCAGTTTAATTCTTGAGTGATTTTTTCCGATGAGGCAATCAAAACAGCCGGGTCTCCTGCTCTTCTGGTTGTGTTCACCACCGGAATATCTTTGTTCGTAACCAATCGAGCCTTTTCTATCACTTCATTAACAGAAAAGCCCACACCGTTTCCGAGGTTGTACACGGTGCTTTTTCCTCCTGAAAGTAATCTTTTCAGGGCCAAGATGTGTGCGGTGGCCAAATCCGAGACGTGAATATAGTCACGCACACAGGTGCCGTCTTTTGTTGGATAATCCGTCCCGAAAACGGATATATGTTCCCGTTTACCCAGTGGTACCTGGAGTATAAGTGGTATGAGATGGGTCTCAGGCGAATGGTCTTCACCAATCTCACCACTGGGATGGGCACCCGCTGCATTAAAATATCTTAGGACGGTGTACTTCATATCATATGCTTGATCAGACCAATATAGTAGTTTCTCCACGGTGAGTTTGGTTTCTCCATATGGATTTTTGGGGATGGTAGGATCTGATTCCACGATTGGAATCTGTTGAGGGTCTCCATATGTTGCAGCGGTTGACGAGAAAACGATATCCTTTACTTTGAATTCCTTCATCATTTCCAGGAGGCAGATCGTTCCGCTTACGTTGTTAGCATAGTATTTTAATGGATTCTCCATGCTTTCACCAACTAGTGAATCAGCTGCAAAATCAATGACAGCATCAATACTCTCCGATTCAAATAATTCTCTTAATTCGGTTTTTGAGCGAATATCACCAAGATAGAATGGCACCTCTTTGGGAATTGCGTCACGATGTCCTTTATGTAGATTGTCAAAAACCACCACCTTTTCTCCACTCTCTAATAATGCTCTGACTGTATGACTGCCTATGTATCCAGCTCCTCCACAAACGAGTATAGACATTTTTTTAACCTCCTTTTTCAATTCCAAGAATATTTGATTCATTTAGTGTATAATAGTCTGGTCATGATGGAAAAATATTCTCTATATTATTATGTTGTTTATATAATTTTTATCTGTTTTTCTATTGACCATATATATGGTTTTTAGAATAAGCAGCCGAAAATTGTTTTTTCGGACTGGTGATTTGCGAATCTAACTTAAAAGATTTCTTTAGTAATTTAATCACAAACATCAAATAACCAACTGGCATAAACGATTAGGTGAAATGAATTTTACTGTTTATACGACTTGTTTGATTACACTCTTTAATTATACCACTGTCTTTTATTTAGGTTTTAAGTTGAAAGAACATAGTGAGCTGGGAGGGATTGTATGAGAATAACGGGGTTTGTTTTATTGATGGTTGTTTTAAGTATTTCTATGTTTGGTGGGGATTTCAAGACAGTTCAATATGATTTGACGGATCTTTATTATAATCAAGATTTGATTTCAACGGGTATTGATCAAAATTACTCCTTTTATTTTCCGATTGTGAATGCAGAGGCAGTCGAGTCTGGAACATTTTTGTTGTTTTATGAATATACACAGATTGCAGGCCCACATTCGATGCTTGTGTTCAGCATCAACGATATCCCCGTTGAAACGCTATTTCTTGAACAATCAAAGGGTCAATTATCCATTTCAATCCCTTCTGAATACTTACAAGTGAATTCAATAATCAAAGTGTCGCTTGCCATTACACTTGATTATCCACTTTGCGATGATATGAGAGTAAACAAAGATGCTTTGTGGTTTAGGATAAAAAAAGAGAGTCATTTAACTTATGCCTATTCAGAGTTAGTGATAAATACAATAGGGGCTTTTTTTTCAGTGATGAATCCAGATCGAGTATTTGAGCTGGTAACCGATGGGTCTGAAGAGTTGTTTAAGCTGCTGCCTCAAATGGCCCAGTATTTGGGGTATCTTTCTGCTGGTATCAGAAGGCAGTTGAATGTGGTAGGTACGCCTTCAGGCTTACACAATACCATTGAGATCGGTACAGATTCTTCTGGAGTGCAATTATTGGATAAGGGTTCGAGGCTTTCTGTTGGTAAGGAAATTTCAGAAGTCTTTCAATTGATTAACGCCATTCCAACAGAGTCGTTGATGGTCAAAAAGAGTCAATCAAAGGATGGTAATATTGATTCCCTATCTTTTTCTCAATTGAATATTGAGACCATACGAACCGAAGTGGTGTACAATAACCAGGTAAGTTTTCCCCTGGCTTTGGATCGGTTCGGCGGTGTTCCAATAGAGACGTGGCTGGATTTAAAAATGGCTGTTTTCAATCAATTGAGAGATGAGGGGTTTTCTATTAACGTTTTTTTAAATGAGTATTTGCTTCAGTCTATCAACGTTTCGCAATTTGAAAGCGAACAACGATTCAATGTGAAACTCTCCGTTCCTTCCGTTTTTTTTCGAGCATTCAATACTTTGACCTTTGAAATGGTTAATCAAAAGAGTGAATGTGATGAATTTTCTGTGATCATATACGATGATTCCAAGTTTTCCTTCACAGATACCATGCCTTATGCCAATCCACTCATCAATGAATTCCCCTATAGTGTTTATGCAAAGACACTTTACGTGGTTTCTGATTTTTCGGATAAAACCGCAAAAGAGCTTGTTAAATTGGCGTATGAAAGAGGACGGGTCGAATCAACGTTTTTGGTTCCACAGGTAATGATGATGGACGAGTTTGTTCAAGATGAATCTTTATTCAGTCAATATGACAGTCTTGTTTTCCTGATTGATTCAGCTGACTTTTTCCCGTTGACTAAGTTGGTTCAATTAACCGATTCATTCAGTATTCTTGATGAGGATGGTACGTTGATGTTTGAGGTTGTCCCCTCAGATGCCTTCGATGTAGTTTACAGTTTCAATTACAAAGGGGTACCGGCTATTGTTTTTAGCGGCTTTTCAAAAACATTTGGTCCTGTAGACAGCCTTTTTTTCAGAAAAGTCTCTCAAGCGGCTTCAAATTTTGCCCTTTACGGTGAATCCGGTATCTTTGCTTTTAATATCGGTGAGGAAAAAATGAGCGTTGAATCTGAAAGAAAAGCTCAGGAACAAACAAAATCTTTTTGGATACAAAACAGGTTGTGGATCGTAGTATTATTCGTTGTGGTGATTCTGTTTATTCTCATTTCTTCCTTTAACAAGACATCCAAAGGCAGATAAGTATGCCAGATCTGTTGATGAAAGGGGAAAAGATAGGTCAAATCTGCATTCAAAAAGGTTTGATCACCCCTGAACAATTAGATGAAGCCTTGGATATTCAGAGGAATAAGGGGGGACGGATAGGCTGGATTTTGTCATCCATGGGGTATATTAAACGGATAGACTTGTTCAGGGTATTGAGTCAGCACTATTCACTGAAATTTGCCACACCCGATTTTGATCGAATCAAACAGACCATTGATCAAGTTCTCTTTCAGCACATAACCAGAGATGAGGTTCTTGAGTGGCAGGCAATACCTTATCAAATGACGGATGAGGGGAGATTGATTGTGCTGAACTCATATCCGGGAACAGAAAAAACGCTTCTTTTTTTCAAAGAACGGTTTAAAGTCAAAGAAATTGAAGAATGGGTGATCACCGACCTGGATTTAGTCGACTTGGTTCAGACTGTTTATGCAGATAAATTAGCAGATGATTCGATTTTTGGTTTATTTTATCGTGAACCGGATGAATCGGCTTACCGTGTTTTTTCAGCCCGTCAAGTGATCTTTTTTGCTGCATTGACTATTGGGGCAGCTGTATCTATCTTTTTTTACCCTTTACAAACACTTGGTTTTTTGATCTTCATTGCCCAGATGATTTATTTGATTATGATTGGTTTTAAATTTCTTCTCACGATCAACGGGTCTATTGATGAAATTGTCTATAGGGAAAACAGCAAGGAGCTTGCTGCAATTCCCGATTCAGAACTGCCCGTTTACACCATTCTAATTCCGGTTTTCAAAGAGCCCGATGTGATTAAAACACTTATTGAGGCTGTCAAAAAGTTCGATTATCCTCAAAATAAATTGGATGTGATCCTTTTATTGGAGGAAAAGGATAAAGAAACCTATGAGGCTGCAAAAATTGCCGAACCGCCTTCCAATTGGAGGTTTTTGATTATTCCCCCATCTCAGCCTCAGACCAAACCTAAAGCCTGTAATTATGGTTTGTTTTTTTCCAGAGGAGAGTATTTGGTGATTTACGATGCCGAAGACATTCCTGAACCGGATCAGTTGAAAAAAGCCTATTTGGCCTTTAAAAATAACGATGAATCATATATCTGTTTTCAAGGGGCGTTGAATTATTTTAACAAAGATCAGAATTTACTGACCAAACTTTTTACCTTGGAATACTCGTATTGGTTTGATTATATGCTGCCAGGATTATTTATGATGGATTTACCCATTCCTTTGGGAGGGACGAGTAATCATTTCAAGGTTGATAAATTGCGGGAAATCGGTGGATGGGATCCCTTTAATACAACAGAAGATGCTGATTTGGGAATCAGAGCATCCGCTGAGTCCTATCGGGTTGGGATTATTCGTTCCACAACATATGAGGAGGCTAATCCACAGGTTTGGAATTGGATTCGCCAGCGCTCCAGGTGGGTAAAGGGGTATATGCAAACGACACTGGTTTACAATCGCCATCCTGTTAAGATGATTAAAGTCTTGGGGTTAAAAAAATGGCTGTCATTTCAGTTTTTTATTGGAGGTACCCCCCTTGTTTTTCTGATCAACCCGATTTTATGGGGGTTTTTTATATTATGGCTGACTGCCAATCCGGTGTTTTTGACTGAGATGTTTACCCCATTTACATTGGGACTTTCACTCTTCAATTTTTTATTTGGTAATTTTTTAGGTATTTATATGAACCTGTTGGGAGCATTCAGGAGACGAAATTTCTCTCTCATTCCCATTAGTCTGCTGAACCCTTTTTATTGGCTGCTGCATTCGGCAGCTTCTTATAAGGCATTGTGGCAATTGCTTTATAAACCACATTATTGGGAAAAAACAGTTCATGGCTTAAGTAAGAAGGATTGATCAATATGAAGATCACTCAGTTTCCTTCCTTAAAAAATCGTTGGAGAAGATTGCTTCTTATCTCTACACTTCTGCTTTTTTTGTATTTTTTTATCAGTCAACTGCTCATGTCACAAAATTTCTATCCCGATGTTGATCAGCGACTGTTATCCAGAATATCTCTTAATAAGCTTCACTCCCGGGGATTTTTGGAATCAGACTCTTTTGATATTCCATTGTTTCTTTATTACAGTTTTTGGTTTTTACCTCATTGGCCGGCTTTTTTTTCCATTATCGTCGGGGCCTTTGTCGTTTCTTTTTTGATTGTATATATTCTTGAGAATTTCAAAACACCCCTGGTCAGAATGGTTTTTTCATTGTCCATCGCTCTGATGCCGTCATCTGTTTATGTGATAACGAATCAGCCGATGATTGTCCTTTTAATGTTTTTTTTCAGTCTCACGTTGTATTTTTTACTTGAATTTTATCAATCACAAAGGGTCTTTTATCTCTTTCTATCCGCAATAGCTTTTGGATTGCAATTTTACATTCAATTTCAGTTTTTCTGGCTGGGTATTTTGTTAATCCTTTTTTTTGCAATCAGTTATTGGAAGACCGGTTTAATCATCAACTATCTGATCACCATTTTATTCCCATTGCTTTTTTTTGTATTGAGCTGGTTTTTTCTTATTTGGGTTTTTCGTGGTGATCTCACCCACTTAGTTACTCAAATCTTTAGTCTGGATTTGAGAAATGGGATAAACTGTCTGTTTCAATGTTTTCAATCGAATTTGACCAGTCGATGGCCGATCATGCTTTTTTACCTGTATATTTTATTGAGAGTGGGGCAATACCGGTCGTTTTATCGTTCACCGCTCTTTTTTGTCTTTATTGCGCCATTTTTGCTGGTTTTTATTTTAGGAACCGGTGGCAATCAGACAACTACATCAGCTTTTATTGTTTTATCGATTATGAACTGCATCATCTTATTTCCTTATTTGGGACCGCTACTCAATGAAAAGCGTCAGAAAATAGTCATAGCGATTTTCTTAAGCTTTATTTTCGTTTATGATGTCTTCTCCTTTTTATCTTTGAGAACTGAGAGCGAAGGAGCTTTTTTTAAGGGACTTCAAGGGCTGTACAGCAATTCGACAACTGAAGAGTACCGAGTGGTTGCTTCTCATTTAACGCCGTTCACCGCTGTTTTGACGGATACGGATTACACCTATCCGATTTTTAACTTTTACGAAGGAAACGGAACGATCATATCAAAAGGCTCTGTGTATTATCAAACGGCAATGGCCAACCCGTCTTATTTTGCACAGGCTTATTTGGTTGATAAACAGGCAATGGCGATCAATCCGGATTCTGAGAGATTATCTCAGGAGTTTGGCTATCGATATTATGAATCAGAACGTTTTATCATCTTCAGTAAAAAATAAACCGTTATCGATTGAAAAATATAATATCAATCGATAACGGTTTATTTTGTTTTCTTTAAGTAGAATTCTCCCCGATCGGGTCTAAATTGGAAGATTGTCACATGTTCGGCGTTGTAATCCCTGTATTTGTCGTTGGAGATGATGTGGTATTTTTTTTCGTAGGCTATTTTTATGACCAGTTCATCCGCAGGCGAATAAAAGCTCACGTTGGGGTTATTCAAAAAATTCTTTTCCCAATACTCTCTTTTTTTGTTGATAATAAAATCCGCATTGGCATCAAACACAAAAAGTAATGGAAAGTAGAGTGTGTCAGTGATGCCCAAGACATTCAACAGTTCTTTTAACCTCAACGGATCGGGTTCTATCAAGCCGGAAAAGATAATATTACTGCCATCAATCACTAAGCCTGTTTTGGGTGTTTGAGTGATAATACGTCTAAGGTAAGGATGGATGGCATGTGCTTTTAGTGATTCGATCATAGCGTCTTTTTGTGCAGGTTCCAGTGTTGAATAGAATTCTTTTATCCACTTAATTTCAAATGCTTTCAGCCGATAGGGATCGAGTTGTTGGACCTCATGAACGATTTCATTTTGTATCTTAATATCTTGTGAATCTAAAAAAGGGTTTGTTTTATCACTGGCAGAAGATTCATTGTTTGAAAGGGTTTTAAAGGCCGCTTCCAGTTCAATCGGATCTTTGAAATAATCTGCTAAATCCGTTCCTTTTATTTTCTGTGAAAGAAGTGCGTTGAACGCCAAGTATGTCATCCCGGAAATGTTGATCCCCATGGATCTTTTAGCATAGTTGAATAATGATGCTGAGGGAAAATAAAAGAATCGGGGTGCGGTATAAAAAAGAAACGGTGCTAAAGTCCAGTCATCGCATTCAAGGATTTTTAAAGCTTCAGCAAGTCGTAAGTGAAATTTACCCTTGCCGTAGAGTATTTCATCCAGGGCAATGATGATGCTAAGCGTTTCTTTTAGTCTGAGCGTTTCAAACAGTCCTTTATCACATCTTTTAAGGAGTGTATGGAGATCCTTTTTTGATATATTTTTCAGATGTTCCCTAGAGCAATTCGTTCGGATAATTTTTGATTTGATGCGTAAGTCACTTAGATTTTTGAGATATTGTGCATCATAGGCGATATCCTTTAATTTTTTCAACGGTTCATCACATTCCTCCGTTTACTATGGAGAACCAGATAGGGTAGGTAAACAGAAAGAGAAAGGTTGAATAGACAACTACTGCACTGGCAAAGTCTTTTTCTTTCTCATGGCTGTTGGCATCAGATAATCCTTCGGCAAGTATGGCCGTATTTACAGCGGTGGGCATTGCCAGTTCCAAAACGAAAATTTGAAAAACCAGTCCTTCCATTCCCATCAATTTTCCTACCAAAAGGGCAAGGGCTGGCGGGAGGAACAGTTTCAAAAGAGACGCCGGTAAGATGCTGAATAAATTCTTTAATTTAATGGGAATATGGGATAAATTGATCCCAACCACAAGTAATATGACTGGAATTGAACTATCTTTCAGCATGCTGACATAATTCATGGCCGGGGCGGGTAGATCTTTTGTCCAGTTGAATCCAAAAGTACCCAAAGTCCAAGAGATGATTAAGGTGTATAACCAGGGTATTTTTAAAATGTTCATTAAGCCTTTTTTTATTAGTCCTTTTTCCTTTGACGAGAGCATGGTGGTTCCAATAATTGGCAGTAAGACCATATTAGCACTGGCCATTATCACTGCTAAGGGAATAGCTTGCGGGCCTATGGAATACTCCAATACAGGATAACCAATGTATCCCGTGTTTGAGAATGAATTGGTATATGACCATAAGATGAGATTTTTTTTGGAAATTTTGCTGAATATCCAATAGACGATTACGATTGCAAAGGTAACGAATAACGTTCCAAGAAAATAGCGCCAGATCATGTCAATTGTTGGTACATGTTCTGTGATATAGGTAAAGATGAGAACGTTACCAAACAGATAAAATGCTAGTTTGGATAGCATTTGTCCCTTTCCTTTGAATAGTTTTCCAAAACAAAAGCCGGTGATAAAGATGGCAAAAACCGGTATGATCGATGCAAACGAATGTGTAAAAATGCCTTTGAAATCAGACATTTTTAGTGTTCCCGCCTTTTTTATGTCTTAAAAAAAAGATGATATTGGCGAGGTCCGCTGGATTGATACCCGGAATCCTGCCAGCTTGTCCAACGGAAGAAGGCCTGATTCGAATCAGTTTTTGTTTGGCTTCGGTGGCAAGATTTTCCACCTTTTCGTAATCAACGTCTTCGGGAATCAGAAAATTTTCCATTTCTTCAAATTGTTTTATTTCACGGAGCGATCTTTCGATGTACCCCTCATATTGAATCTCAATGTCTACCTGTTCAATGATATCTTCATCATCAATGGGATGATCATCCCATTTTTTGATCATTGAATAACGGATGTCAGGTCTTTTCAGTAAGTCAATCAGTTTTTTTGATTCCCTTAAAGGCGAGGAGTTTTTTTTCACTAAAAAATCATTGATCTCGTCTCCCATTTTTACAGGAACTTCAGCCAATCGTTTCACTTCATAAGAGACGCTATCCTGTATCTTGAGTGTTTTTTTGTAGAAATCCTCCGGAATGAGACCAAAGGAGTAGCCATATTTGGCCAATCTCAAATGGGCATTATCATGTCTTAAAAGCAGGCGATGTTCAGCTCTTGAGGTGAGCAGCCGGTATGGTTCATCTGTTCCCTTGGTGACCAGATCATCGATGAGAACCCCCAAATAGGACTCGTTTCTCCTTGGGTACCAGTTCTGTTTTCCATCTAATGTCAAAACCGCATTAAGCGCCGCAATAAAGCCTTGTCCCGCCGCTTCTTCATAACCGCTTGTTCCGTTGACCTGTCCGGCGAAGAACAACCCTTGAATGGATTTGACTTCCAGATACGGGGTCAGTTGTTCAGGGAAGATGTAATCGTATTCAACGGCATATGCCGGTCGGATGATCTGAGCTCTTTCTAATCCCTCAATGGATCGGATCATTTCTTCCTGAACGTGAAACGGCAAACTGGTACTTAGTCCACCGATGTAGTATTCTTCGTTTCTCCTTGTCTCCGGTTCGATAAACAATTGATGAGAATCTCGGTCGAAAAATTTCAGTACTTTATCTTCAATAGAGGGGCAATATCTGGGGCCGATGCCATCAATGAGTTTAATGTCACCGTAAAGAGGAGAGAATGAAATGTTCTTTTGGATGATTTCATGAGTTCTTTGATTGGTACGCGTGATGTAGACTGGCCACTGGTCGGAAAGGACTTTTTTTTCAGAGAAAAACGAAAAGGCTAAGGGTTCTTCCGACGTGTTCTGTTTTTCCATTTTGTGAAAATCGATACTGGATTTGAGTATTCTCGCAGGCGTCCCAGTCTTGAACCGGCCTATTTCCAAACCGATTTCTTTGATGGAATCGGAAATAAGATCGGCCGAAAACTCCCCCAATCTTCCGGCTGGCAGTTCGGTGGAGCCGACAAATATCTTCCCTTTAATAAAGGTTCCCGCTGTTATGATGAGACTTCTACAGGTGTATTTTTCGCCAAAATGTGTTTGGATTCCGGCAATCTTTGAACCTTTCAGCAAAATTTTCTCGGCCAAACCGTATCGAACCTGGAGGTTTTCCTGTAACATCAAACGGCGTGTCATTTCCTCACTGTAATCGTATTTGTCAATTTGGGCTCTAAGTGCATGAACAGCAGGGCCCTTTCCGGTATTGAGCATTCGAATATTCGTCATGGTGGCATCGGTGTTTTTTGCCATTTCTCCACCCAAGACATCAATTTCCCGTATAACAACGCCTTTTGCGGGTCCTCCGACAGAGGGATTACAAGGAGCCCAAGCGACGGTATCAAGGTTTAAATTTAAAAGAAGTGTTTGTTTCCCCATTCTAGCTGAAACTAAAGCTGCTTCCACACCGGCATGTCCGGCGCCTACTACAATAATATCAAAATCGTTACTCATTTTCTTATTTTCATTTCCTTTCATCTTCTATAGTATGGTGAAAAACCTATTTTGTTTTAACTCTAAAAATCATTAATGATGCAAATAAAGATGATCCCAAATAAGTGAACAGGTAGATGGATTCATTGACTAAAGATCCCAACGGTTTTCCGGCAATCATCAGTTTTCTTAAAACATCTGTCAATACTGTGATGGGAAGTGCCGGTGCGATCATTTGCATGATTTTGGGCATTTGAGAAAGTGGGAAAAAGACTCCGCCTCCAAGAAACATAAGAAAAACAATGGCGGCTGCTATGCCCATGGACACATCGGAGTTGGGAGAAAAGACCGAAATCAGAAGTCCCAATGACAGATAAGTCAGCATTCCGATGGTTAACAAAAATCCCACAATCAAAACTGATCCTTCAAAATTGATATGAAGAATGTAAATACTTCCCAGTAAGAGGGAGATGGTTTGAATGAGTCCCAATATGGAATGGGCGAAATATTTTCCTAGAACATAGGATAATCTGCTCGAAGGTGTGACCCTGAATCCGTCGAGGATGCCTTTGTCCTTTTCACGGCTTACCGATCCTGTGATGCCGATCAGCATGGTGGATAGAATAACGAATGCGAGTACACCCGGTGCCATGACATCCGGATAGTCCAGTGTGTTATGCTCTATTCCTTCGACTCTCAATTCAGGAACCTTCACATCTCTGGAAGGGGTCATTTTTTCATCCAAATTCATTTCGATCATGGCCCCGTATTCTATCTCACCCAATGCCGTTCTGAGTAATTTGAAAATGGTAACACTTTCAAGGAGTGAAGCACTGCTGGGGATATAGGAGATGTAAGTATCGTTACCTTGAAGCATATTGGCGGTAAATCCGATGGGTATGACGATCAAACCATCAATTTCGCCTTTGTCAAGGGCTGTTAAAGCCTGATCTTTGTCTGTGATTTTGTAAATGTTTTGCTGTTTTAAAAATCCAAGGATGAAATTGGCCAGATATTTTCCTAAAAATGTTTTGTCTTCTCCCAAAACACCAATCGAAATGTCATCCAACGCTCTTTCAGTTGGAATAAACATCAAGGATACAGTTAAAAGAAGAAAGGGGGTAACAATTAATATGACAAAGAAAATAGGGTTTCTGATGATGTACTTTATTTCAGTCAAAAAATGTTGAATAAACGCATTCATGATCTATCACCTTGCTAAAAGAATAAAAAACCACATGGGAATTATAACAGAAAAAACTCAAAGAAATAATCAATAAAAACTCCGGGTTTTATACCCGGAGTTTTTATTGAGAGGTAAACGCTATTTAATAAATAGAATAGGGACTGAGTTCTACAGAATAAATCGGTCGTGAGGGGAAATGGTACCGTTCTTGTTGTAAATACTCTATGGTGTATTCAGTAGTGAGTTCAAATGAGGGAATGACATCCAGGCGACTGTGTTGATCGCTCTGGAATTGATTGAATTTTAATCCAAAACGCAAATCACTTTGATGTGATTTGAAAATGTTTAGGAAGGAGAGTGTACCATCAAGATGTAGACTGGGTTCGATGAAGCAGATTGAAGAATGCTGTGTTCCGGTTGCTGAAACGATGTCAATATTTCTTCTGAAATCGGCATATGGAAGCCATTGTGATGGGTTATCCCAATCCTGTGAATTGATTCGAAGGGAATAATAAGTGTCATCGAATTGATAGGTTACTTCGGAATCAATACGTCCTTCCCCTTCAGAATGAGTTGAAAAGCCAAATCGGATGCTGCCTGAAAGGGGGATATCCAAAATGTCTACGGTGATAGGTTCATCAAAAAAGTATGTTCCGGGGATTTCTCTCGTCGATGAATCAACTTCCATGGTGATATTGCCGCGAATAGCAAAGATCGGATGATAGAAAAAACGGATCAAATCATCGTTCAATCCCATTTCAAAATCAATGTCCATAAATGACAGGAGAATTTGAACCGGTTCGTGGGAGTGAATGCGTATGTTCGAATCTTCACTTTGCGAGCGATGATCTATCCTACCTGACCATAAAATATATTCTTCGTCCATCCGATCTTCAAAAAGATAAGGTTCATCCGGGTTTGTCCTGTAAACCCCTTTATATTTGATGCCTTTGAGAAAAACGGAGAATTCCGAAAGCTCCATTTCACCCAGTTCTAATGTCTTAATTGCGCCTGTTCCTTCAATGTTCACGATTCTTTTTAGCGGACATCCCATGGAATGGTCATAAGAAGGTCCCAAGAGGAAGAGGTCACCATTTTCTATCTCCAAATTGATGGTGTCTGTATCGATGTCAATGGTCCTTTCTCCCGGATCATAATGGTTGAGCACAGGTAATCCTTTTTCATCAATACAAATTTTGTTTTCTCCATCGATTGCCATAATGGGATGGTTTTTCTGATCATCAACTGGAATGAATCTGAAGGTAACGGACATTTGGGGTGAATTGTTCAGTTCCAGAAATACAACTTGGTTCAAATTTCTTGTTTGAGAAAACGTTGTATCAGTACCGGAGAATCGGATGTCCCAAATCTCGTCTCCGTTGAGGTCTAGTGTTTGTTCATTGGTTAGATCGTGGATGCTGATGGTTTTAGATGATTCTGAAGTGTAAAAAATATTTTTAAAGGAAACACTGTTTTCGCTGATGGCCAAAAACTCCAGGCACGAATAATCTTCGTTGTAGCCGGTACTGGTTTGTTTTAGTATTCTGACACCTATTTTGTCTGTTAGGCTAAACATTGATATTTGGGGATTATCAAAAGCATGCAAAATCTTTCCATTTCTAAAAAAACCAGCTTTCAATTCCTCAAGAGACAGATATGGATCGGGAATCGGATCATGCCTGTCATTCATGCAAGAAGTAAGCCCCAAAGCGATAATAATCAATAGAATAATAAACAAAAAAGCGGTTTTACTCTTCATTTTTATTCCCCCCCTATTTAATTAAAGCTATTATAACATGATTCTATTTACTTTTTTCAAGTGCATTTAACAAAAAAAACCTGTCGGTTTCATATAATTTGGAATATGTACTATAATAAGATCATAATATTCTACGGGAGGATGATATAAATGTCACAACTCGAAATGATTGAACCTCAAGCAGTGATCAGAAACTTCCAAAAGCTCTGCGCTATTCCACATTGTTCGGGCAGTGAAAAGGAAATCAGTGACTTTTTAGTGAAATTCGCTGAGGATTTGGGATACGAAGTCTATCAGGATAAAGTATGGAATGTCATTATTAAAAAACCGGCTTCCGATGGATATGAAGGACTGTCACCGGTAATTCTTCAAGGCCATATGGATATGGTTTGTGAAAAAAACAAAGCAACTGAACATGATTTTTCTAAGGATCCGTTGAAATTGGTTGTGGAAGGGAATATTTTAAGGGCATCCGGTACAACACTGGGTGCAGATGATGGAATAGCCGTGGCCTACTGCATGGCGATTCTTGAAGACAAAAGTCTTTCCCATCCTCCGTTGGAGATAATTATCACAACTCAAGAGGAAACCGGTATGGGCGGTGCGATGGAACTTCAAAGCGAGAAGATTACCGGTAAGACGCTGATTAATATCGATGGTGAACAAGAAGGTGTTTTTCTCGTTAGTTGTTCAGGCGGGATAAGATCAACTCTTACTCTTCATTTGAAGAAAAAAGCAGCCAAAAAAGAAGAAACATTGATGGAATTGTCCATTACCGGGTTAAGGGGTGGCCATTCAGGAGCAGAAATACATAAAGGACGAGGGAACGCTAATAAATTGATGGGACGAGTGTTATACGATCTGAGCAGAAAGATGAAATTCAACCTTTATTCTCTTGAGGGTGGGGCGAAAACCAATGCTATTCCCAGAGAATGTCTTGTGGTGATCGGCTTTGACTCACAAGAGTCTGCTACGCTTGAAAAAAGAATTAAAAAAATAGAATCTACCATTGCGCAGGAGTATGGCAAAACCGATCCGGATTTTAAAATTGTTCTTACAGCCATCAAGCACTTAGCAAAAGATAGAGAATTGCCGTTAAAAAAATCAATCAAGAATAAGATCATTCACCTTTTACTGAATACTCCAAATGGTGTGTATACGATGAGTCAGGATATGGAGGGTTTGGTGGAAAGCTCAAATAATCTGGGTGTTATTCTCTTTGAAGGAGATAAGATTTGTTTCTTAAATTCCATCAGAAGTTCGGTTGAAAGCAAGAAGGTAGAAATCAACAGAAAATTGGAAGAATTAGCTGAATTTACCGGTTGTTCTTTTGAAAGTGATTCGGATTACCCCGGATGGAAATACAAAGAGGAATCAAAGCTGCGAGAACATATGAACAGGGTATATCGAGAAATGTACGGAAAAGAGCCTGTCATAGAAGCAATACACGCCGGTTTGGAATGCGGGTTGTTTCTGGAAGTCATCAACAATGAGCTGGATATGATTGCCCTGGGACCCAATATGTACGATGTGCATACCCCTGACGAGCATCTTGAATTGGATTCTGCTGGAAGAGTGTATGAATTTTTAATTGAAGCATTAAAAAGAATGAAGGAGATGTAATCATTGGAGGCTGTTTATTTAAAGGAAGCCAGCGAGTTAATCGGTTTTATTGAGAAATCACCCAGTCGTTTCCATGCGGTTGAAACGGCAATGAAAATTGCAGAAGGGTTTGGTTTTCAAAGGCTTGATATCAAGAAAAAATGGGAATTAAAAAGAGGCGGCAAATATTTTACAACAAAAAACGATTCCTCAATGGCTGTGTTCATTGTGGGAGAAGATTCGCCAGCTGAGGCTGGTTTTAAGATTATCGGTTCTCATACGGATTCTCCAGCCATTAGGATTAAACCGAATCCTACTATCAAAGTGGGTGACAATTACTTGAAACTAAACACCGAAATTTACGGTGGTCCGATTCTGTATTCCTGGTTTGATCGCCCCCTTGGACTTGCCGGGAGGGCGGCTTTCAGAGATGCTGAATCGGGTGAAATTCGTTCCAAGCCGGTGGCCATAAAAGGTCTTAGGACCATTATTCCGAGTATCGCCATTCACATGAACCGTGAGGTGAATACAGGTTTTAAGGTGGACAATCAAAAGGATATGCTTCCTTTTATTTGTTCGGTAACTGAAGGAAATAACACATTTGATCTCATTCAGTTGATGGCTGATCAGTTGGATATTCTCAAAGATCAGGTGCTTGATTTTGAGTTGTATTTGTTTGATCTGACACAGGGTCAGATTATCGGTAGTGATCATGATATGATTTCGTGTTCTCAATTGGATGATTTAGCCATGGTATATGCTTCATTAAAGGCTTTAACTGATTCACAAAGCGGCGTAGAAACTAAAATGGCCGTGTTTTTTGACAATGAAGAAATTGGCAGTCAAACGATGCAAGGGGCGGATTCTCCACTTTTGGGATCTATTTTAGAGCGAATTACTATTGGGTTGGAAGAAGATCGTGAAGCTTACTTAAGGTCTTTGGAAAATTCTTTCGTGATTTCCTCCGATATGGCCCATGCCCTTCATCCAAATGCTGCAGAGAAACATGATCTTACGAACAAGCCGGTTATCAACGGCGGACCGGTAGTCAAGATCAGCTCAAATTTCAGATACACCAGCGATAGTGAATCATCTGCTTATTTTGAAGGGCTATGTCAAAAAGCGGGTGTACCGGTTCAGCATTTTGTGAACCATTCCAATCAAAGAGGCGGATCAACCATAGCACCGATCACTGCAGGAAGGTTGGGTATTCAGTCTGTTGATATTGGAAACCCCATGCTTTCAATGCATTCGATTAAGGAATTATGTGGTGTTATGGATCATTATCACCTTATCCAAGTATTTAAGGCGTTTTATCAATAAAAACGCTTTTGAAAACCTCTTAATTAAAACAAAGAACCTGCAGAACAGTGATTTATGCTGTAAACATGCAGGTTCTTTTTTCTTTTCCTAATGTCGATTTTATTCTTTTTCTTCAATCACCGGTGCATCAGGTGCATTTTTAATAACACTATTGATACCATTCTTACAGGATGTTTTTGACTTGTATCCTTCCGAGGCCAAGATGTTTTCACCGTTTCTGGCATTCAACCTGAATCTGAATTCCCCGGCTTTGTCTGTATACATCTCAAATTTCGGATTGGTAACTTTTTCGTAGTTCTCTTCTGTTTGGTCTTCTATTTTTTCTTTTGCGACTTCCGCATTTTTCTTGACGCTTTCAATTCCATTTTTGCAGGCTGCGAGAGAAGAATACACTTCGCTAGTGCCTATTACTTCTCCATTTCCTGCTTTTAAATCAAATTTAACCCCTGTTTTGGTTTCGCGAATGACAAATTTACCCATGACAACCTCCTTTGATTTTAAAATGCGCATTATCCAATGCTTTGACCTGTTTTGGATGATTCTAATGTAATCTGAAATCAATTTCCAATCAAGTTTTTTGATTACTAAATGAAGATTCTGTTAGAAAATATTAGATGGTCTATAATTACCCTTATTATAGCATATACCCGATGCCATTTTCTCCTTCCCATGATATAATCTATTTAAATAAGCGGCAAAAAGGGGGGACTAATGACAGTTGAGTCGATTCTTGATGTGGTCAGAGAAGGGGTATATACCCTTTTGATTACTTCAGCGCCTGCGTTGTTGCTGGCTTTGGGTGTGGGTTTGCTGATTGGCATCTTTCAGGCTGTTACTTCCATAAACGAGCAGACTTTGACGATGGTTCCAAAGATTTTGGTTGTTTTTTTGACGCTTGTTTTTTTGGGTGGCTGGATGTTGGAAAATCTGATCGATTATTTCGTTCAGATCTTCAATTTTTATTTTACCTTAATATAACGATTTATGGATATTGTTCTACAGAATTGGTTTTTCTTTAGGTTTATGACTTGGATGGCTATTCTGTCCAGATTTTCCGGATTATTTGTGATTGCCCCGTTTTTCTCCGGGAACCTTTTCCCACTTCGTGTGAAGATTCCTCTGACGGTTACCCTTTCTTTTATCGTTCTATATTTCGTGCCGGATTACATTCCAGTGGATTTACCGGTTGGCGATATGGCAGTAATGATCTTGATCAATTTTTTATACGGTTTTTCAGCTGGCCTTATCGCCAATCTGATGTTTTTTGGCCTTCTTTTTGCAGGAGATATCTTCGGGTATCAATTAGGTTTTGCAGCAGCAAATATCTTTGACCCACAAAGTCAAACCGAAAGTGTTATTGTCAGTCAATTGGTTTATTTAACGGGCACGTATATTTTTACTATTATCAAAGGTCCTGTGGTGTTGTTGGGGATACTTATAGAAAGTTTTGTCCGGGTGCCTGCAGGGATCATGACGTTTGATAAGGAGCTGACTTGGAGTCTTTCTTTGGTTTTAGGTGAAGTTTTAGTTTTTGGGATGAAGGTGGGGATGCCGATGATTGTGTTTATGCTGCTTGTCACAGTGGTATTGGGCATTATGGCAAAGTTGTTGCCGCAGTTAAATGTATTTGTTGTGGGCATACCCTTAAAAATATTTGTCGGGTTGATCATTCTCATTGGTCTTTTACCGATTCTTGCTGAGACTATGGTAAGATATACACAAGAACTGGGGGATTGGATATCAAACACGATAGGTCTTTTTTAAAAGAAAGAACCAGTTGTTTAAAAATGAATATTCAGTTATTTGCCAATGATCCGGATAAAACTGAAAAAGCCACTCCCAGGAGAAGGCAAAAAGCAAGAGAAGAGGGTCAGGTATCCTATTCAAAAGATCTGGCTCTAGCCGTTGTGTTTTTGGGTGTTATTGTCATGTTGCGTTTGATGATCCCGATGGTTTACAAAGGAATAGAGCAAATGCTGATCTTTTTTTGTGCCTTACCCAATATTGGTGATTATCAGGAATACAGCGCCCTGGGGTATTACCTGTCTGTTAATGGGCAGGATTTAACATGGGGGCTGATCATCATTTTGCTTTCAGGTGTGGTTATATCCCTTGCTACAGGATTTGCACAAACAAAAGGGCTGGTTGTTCTTAAGAAGGCCTTTAAGTTTGATCTTAAAAAAATAAATCCGATCGAAGGCTTCAAGCGTTTGTTCTCGCTGAGATCGGTCATTGAGTTACTGAAAAATCTAGCCAAATTGGCAATATTGGGATTTATCGGGTATTCTTTTATCAATGGCGTCTGGTCAGTTCTTTTCATGCTGCCGGATTATTCATTGGAGCAATCATTAATATTTTTAGCGGATTCCCTTTATCAAATGTCGTTGAGGATAGCCATGGCTTTGATTGTGTTGGGTTTTGTTGATTTTTTTTATCAAAGATGGGAGTTTGAGCGAGATATCAAGATGTCTAAAAAGGAGATCAAAGATGAAAGAAAGGACATTGAAGGAAATCCTGAGATAAAACGAAAACAACGGCAGATGATGGCGGAGATGTCTCAGAGGAGAATGATGGAGGAAGTGCCATCTGCAACCGTTGTGGTAACCAACCCAACCCATTTGTCTATTGCCATCAAATTCGTTTTGGAGAAGATGAATGCTCCCGTTGTCGTTGCAAAAGGTGCTGATCATATCGCTTTTCGCATTAGGGAAATTGCAAATGAATACCATGTTCCCCTATACGAAGATAAAAAATTGGCATGGGAGCTTTACGAAAGAGTAGAAATCGGCGAGGAGATTCCAAATGATATGTACAGGGCAATTGCCGAAGTATTGGCGTTTATTTTTAAAAACTCGGGAAAGGTGTAAACGATGAAAAACCGTGATGTCATCATTTCTTTAATGATCGTCGGTATTATCTTTTTGATGATTTTACCTGTTCCCACGTTTTTATTAGATACCTTCCAGATGATCAACATCTCTTTTTCCCTTGTAATCATTCTGTCAACGATGTACGTTCGATCAGCGCTTGAGTTATCATCTTTTCCCAGTATTCTTTTAGTCGTTACACTATTGCGTTTGGCCTTAAACGTGACTTCAACCAGACTGATATTGCTAAATGGTAATAATTTTGACGGTAAGGTTGTTAAAACCTTTGGTAATTTTGTAGTCAGCGGTAATTATGTTGTAGGATTGATTATCTTTTTAATTCTAGTTATCATTCAATTCATCGTCATTACAAAAGGTTCTGAAAGGATTTCGGAAGTAGCTGCCCGTTTTACATTAGACGCAATGCCTGGAAAACAGATGAGTGTTGATGCTGATTATAATGCCGGATTAATTACAGAAGATGAGGCGAGAAAAAAAAGAGAAGATATACGTCGAGAAGCTGACTTTTACGGAGCCATGGATGGTGCCAGTAAGTTTGTACGCGGTGATGCCATTGCCGGTATTATCATTGTTTTTATCAACATCATTGGCGGTTTAATTATTGGTGTTGTCCAACAAGGGATGGAAGTGGCCGAAGCGGCACAGGTATTCACTCTGCTTACGGTAGGAGACGGATTGGCTTCTCAGATACCAGCACTGCTGATTTCAACTTCAAGTGGTATTTTGGTTTCAAGATCTGCTTCTGAGTCAAACCTGGGTAATGATATGCTTCGAGAACTGGCGGGGGAAACAAAGGTTTTGTACCTGACCGGGGGTGTTTTGCTATTCTTGACAATTTTTACTCCATTACCGACGATATTTGGGATTATCATTGGTGGCGGTTTGATGTTGGTGGCTTATTTTACTTCTCAGAAAGAAAAAGAAGTGGCAGTTGCACAAGCCCCTGGAGGAGCAGGCGGGGGGTTTGCCGGGTTGGAAGGTCCGAAGCCAAAGGGACCTTCTGGCGGAGCGGAAGGTGAAAGTGCCCAGATGCCCAGCGCACCCTCTCTTACTTCTGCCGAAGAGGTATCAGAAATCCTTCAGTCGGACACTTTGGACGTGGAATTTGGGTATGGAATACTTCCTTTGGCTGATCCGGGACAAGGGGGAGATTTGCTGGACAGGATCACAATGGTGAGAAAACAAACGGCATATGAGTACGGTTTGATTTTAAGTCCCATTCGAGTAAGGGATAGTGTATTGTTAAAAGCAAACGAATATATGATAAAATTAAAGGGGACCGAGCTAACTAAATACGAGTTATGGCCTGATAGGTTATTGGCTATCAATCCGGGAACAGCTCAGGGAGTATTGCCTGGCATAGCCAGCAGAGAGCCTGCGTTTGGTTTGAGTGCTTATTGGATTGATGAAAGCCAAAGGGATCAAGCAGCCAATCAAGGTTATACCGTTGTAGATCCTCCAAGCGTATTTGCCACCCACTTTTCGGAGATTGTAAAGCAGCATGCTCATGAATTGTTAGGAAGAAAAGAAATGGATTTGTTGATCAAAGGGTTAAAAGAAAACTTTGCCGAGCTTGCTGATGAGGTTATTCCGGATGTTTTGAAGGTCTATGAAGTTCAAAAAATCCTCCAGAATCTTTTAAGAGAAAGGGTTTCAATCAGAAATTTACCCCTTATCTTTGAGACCATTTCGGAGTATGCCGAGAAGACGAAAGATATTGATTATCTCACTGAGTTTACGAGACGTGCTTTGAAAAGACAAATATGTATTGCAAATCGATCGGATGATGGCCAGATACACGCTGTGGGAATTGACCCGAATCTGGAAAGACAATTGTCTTCACAAATCAGAGAGACGGAAGATGAAAGGTATCTCGCTCTTAACCCCGATATGATGCAGCAATTAGTCGATCGTTTTTCAAAAGGTGTGGAGAAGATCATGCAGAAGGGCTATATGCCGATTATCGTCTGTTCGGGAAATATCAGGCTTTACTTGTACAAGGCTTTGGAAAAATCCATGCAAAGTATTCCCTTTATATCGTATGAAGAGTTGGTGGATGATATTCCATTCAGTGTAGAAACGGTGATTAAAATATGAAGATAAAAAAATACGTTGTTGATGATGTCAAGACAGCGCTTAAGCGAATAAAGAATGAGCTAGGTGAGGATGCAGTCATCTTGCAGACCCGCAAGTTTAAAAAAGGCGGGTTTTTAGGAATTGGCAGCAGCATCAAGTATGAAGTGACCGCTGTAGCCGATGATCGGGAAATAAAGAGAGAAAATCGTGTTCAAGAAGGAAAAGGGGAATATGATGGCTGGGTCGACAGCAAAAAGCTCTATGAGCTCAAGAAGATTCTTTCTCAGAACAGCTTGATCAAAAATAACGAGAATCAGAATAATCAAGCAGCGACATCTCGAAGACAAGAATACACGCCGTCCATTCCTGAAATCGACTATCAGCCTACTTATCAGAAACCGAATGTACAAAACCGGATGCCTGATAGAAATTGGAACACTATGAATAGTCAGCCCAGGAATAAAGAAGAAAGCACTGCAGTTTCGGTTTCAGAATACAAATCGATCAGTGATATGAAAAAAGAAATGTTATCGATGAAACGAATTATGCAGGATCTTTCCTTAAAGATGGATAAGGAATCTTATCTTCCCGGAATTCCGGAGGAGTATAAAAAGATATTTAAGGCTTTAAAAGAACATGAAATCAACGATGATATTGCGAGAAAAATCGTTGAGTCGTTAAGGATTGTAACACAGGATAAAAACATCAGCACCTTGGAATTCGAAAAGAAGTTTGTGGATATTTTACACCCCATTATTAAAACAGAAAATCCTCTGAAGGAGTATGAAAAGGGAGATATCATCTTTTTTGTGGGGCCTACGGGTGTAGGAAAGACAACGACTTTGACCAAGATTGCTGCTATGCTTTCTTTGGAAATGCGCCGTAAGGTTGGCATCCTGACGATTGATACCTATCGTATAGCGGCCGTGGATCAGCTGAAAACAAGCGCAGATATTATGGGAATCGAAGTGGGTGTGGCATATAATCCGGGTGAGTTAAAAACGATGTTGGATAAGTTTGTGAATTATGACCTGATCTTGGTGGATACCGCCGGAAGAAGTCAAAAAAATGATATGCAAATGTCTGAGTTAACTCGGTATCTCCAAATTGTCAATCCAAAATTCGTTTTCCTGACTGAGAGTATGAATGTAAGAAAAAGCGATCTTTTTGAGATCATCGAGCAGTTCTCGGTTGTTTCACCAACGCATATCATATTAACCAAATCAGACGAGACCAGTTGTTATGGGTCAATTGTGGAAATTACAAATAATTATGATATACCCGTTGCTTTTGTAACAAATGGGCAGAGAATACCGGAGGATATTATGGTGGCAGATTCAAAAAGACTTGCTTCGATTATTGTTAAAGAGGTGTTAAAACATGCCCGATCAAACTGAGACGTTAAAACAGGTCGTAGCAAGTCAAAATCTTGAAATTATTTTAGTGGCCAGTGGTAAGGGGGGAGTCGGTAAAAGTGTCATTGCAACCAATTTGGCGGTTTCTCTAGCAAGAAATCAGAAAAACGTCCTGTTATTTGATGCTGATGCCGGTTTTGCGAATGCCGATATACTCTTGGGGGTTACCACGAAAAATACACTTCGGGATTATCTGATCAGCGATATGGAGTTGAAGGATGTAATCTATCCCACTCGTTATGGTGTTTGGTTGCTGAGCAGCGGTACGGATGTGCAGGATTTGATTGCTTTTCGAAAGGAGCCGAAAACTCGCTTGATAGATGATTTTATGCATATGGCCTTGGATATGAATTACGCCATTGTGGATACCGGTGCGGGCTATACTGAAGAACTATTTTCATTTTATTCCGCTGCAGATAAGCTGTTTCTTGTCACTACGCCGGAACCCACAGCGCTTATGAATGTCTATACTTTAGCGAAGGTTTTATCAAATAACGGTATTTTTCCTGAATTGTATCTTATCATGAACCAATCAAGAAACTCATCCAAGGATATTAAAGTATTAGATAGGTTTTCATACGTCATAGAGAAATTTGCCGGTTGGAAGGTTCAGGAGAGGTTTCTTTTAAGAAGCGATAAAACGGTCAGTAATAGCGTGATTAAACAGGTTCCTTTAATTGAGTTGTACAAACACAGTCAACCAGCTCAGACCATCGCCAGGCTTACGGATCAGGTGTTGAAGGATCATTCGGAAGAGAAAGACCAGAATGGTGGCTTCTTAACAAAGATTAAAAAGTTGTTTGGAATAAAGTAGGCTGTTCAAGGTGAACGAGAAAGAAAAGAAACTATCCTATTTAATGTCCCTGGGTCATTGGCAGGTGGCGCTGGAAACCAATACAAAAAGTATTTCAGCTGTTTATATGGGTAAGTACAAAAGGCATTTGCTTTTTGAAACAAGCAAACTTTATTGCAAAGAAGAAATCGCCGGTCAAAATATTGATTTTAAGATCTTTCTGCCTTCATTCTTTATATCGGGTTCAGGTGAATGCAGCAAGATCACTGAATGTGAAGGTTTAAGAAACGAATTGGTTGTCAGATTTATGTTAAGTCCTGAAAAGTTAAGAATTAAACAACAAAGATGCTATAAACGTTTACCGGTTCTTGAAAAGGGCAAATTAGTGTTAGAACATCAGACAACTCAAGTGATTGTAAAGGATGTTTCTTTGCAAGGAATTGGATTATTAACGACTGAGAGGATTAGAGGGGAATCAGGAGTATTAACCCTGTTAAATAACGGATTGGAATTAATAGTGAAAAAGGTTCATGAATTTACCGATTTCAATCTTTTTCAATATGGTATGAAGCTGGTCCCCGAACAGGACACTGAGAAACTGAAGGCCTATTTGCTATCGCTTCATGATCAGATTACAAAAATGGACTTTGTGCTTTAGAAATCGATTTTAAGGATTGATATTATGGATTATTTAAGTTCAAAAGTATCAACAGAATCCGTATTATCCATTGGTAAGCCCTTGCTGCTTGATGTTTCAGATCCCGAATTGGCGGGCGTTTACAAAAGCAGCATTTTTGAGTTGGATTTTCAGAAAAAAGTTATGACGATTGGCATGCCTAGCTTTAAAGGACAGTTTATTCCTATACCAGCAGGTGTGACTGCTTATGTAAAGATGTTTGATCAAAGCTCTATGTATGTTTTTATGGCTAAAGTGATCGGTTATGAAAAGAACAAAGAGGGTTTTTTAATAACGTATGTAACCCTTCCCGATCAAGCAAGAAAGATTCAAAGAAGGCAGTTTGTGAGAATTCCTTTTTACCAAAAGGGAATTTTTGCTCTCGAACCCTTCCCGCCTGAACCGATGATAAAAGATATGGAAGATCTCAAGGATTTGAAGAATGAGAAAAAAGAAAAAGAGATCGAAGTCAATTTCTTTATAACGAAAGATTTAAGTGCGAACGGATTGCAAATGGTTACTAAACCAAGATTAACGGCTGGTTTGAATATCTTTGTTAACTTGGAAATTGGCGGAGGAATTAACTTAGAAAATCAGGCGGCTAAGATTATTCGAAAAGACGCTTCCGTTGATACGGCTAACAACATATACGGTGTGCAGTTTTTGTCTATGTCCAAGAGTAAAGAGGATAAATTGGTTAAATATATCTTCCATTTGCAGCAAGAGAGGAGAAAAAAAGAAAAACAATTGAAAGAAGGGAGTTAAGTTTATGTCAGTTTATGATAAATTAGAATCCATTCACTTAGAAGCAATGAAAGAGATTGGAAACATAGGAACCGGTAATGCAGCGACTGCATTATCTACCATGATGAATAAAAAAGTTGAGATTACAGTTCCAAATGTTTCGGTGGTTGAAATTTCCAAAATACCCTTCATGTTTCAGGATCCCGAAAAGGTAACCGTTGGCATTCAGATGAGCTTTTTTGAAGACTTAAATGGGCAACTCCTTTTGCTGTTTGATGCTGAACCGGCAAAGCAGATTCTGCAGCTGCTCATTGGTCAGGGAAGTGATGATCTCACTCAGATGGATGAGATGCAAACGTCAGTTTTTTCAGAACTGGGAAATATTGTCTGTGGTTCTTATTTGGTTTCGTTATCCCAATTCACGAATTTAAATTTAAATTCAGAAGTGCCACAGGTGACTTTTGATATGGTATCTGCCATTGTAGCAGAAACCTGTTTAACCTATGCAGAAGAGGAAGATAAAAGCATTGTTATTGAAACGGAGTTTGAAATTGAATCTCAAATGAACGTTGAAGCATACCTTTTTCAGATCATGGAACCCAATTCCGTTCCGAAACTGTTAACCAGCATCGGGATGTGAATTGAATGGGACAAAAAAAGATCATCGGTATCGGTGAGTATATTGCCGAGAGAAATCCGCAAATACTGGTTACCCTTGGTTTAGGTTCTTGTGTGGGTGTCTGTTTGATTGATAAAAAAGCCGGTGTGGGGGGTCTTATTCATATCATGTTGCCTGACAGCGGTGGAAAAGAAGTGGGTAAACCGGGTAAGTATGCGGATACCGGTATTCCTATTTTAATTGAGGAAATGAAAAGCCTGGGAGCATCCAGCGGAAATCTGGAAGCGAAAATAGCTGGAGGCGCAGCAATGTTCCAAAAGTCAGGCTCTACGATGGAAGTTGGAAAAAGAAATGTTGAAGCGGTAAGAAAGACACTCTCTAAAATGAGAATCAAGATAAAAGCCGATGATACAGGTGGAAATCGAGCAAGAAGTATAGAGTTTAATATCTCTACGGGGATCTTAAATGTTAGAAAGGTTGGCGGAGGAGAAAAAACAGAGATATCTCAAATCTGAGGTGTTGTAGATGAATTCTAATTCCTATGGAAAATATCAGAAAAATATGACTTCGAATGAAATGATTAAACATTTCCTTCCGCGAATAAAAGCCATAGCAATTTCGCTAAAAAGTTCATTACCGGAAAACGTTGAATTAGATGATTTGATCCAGGAAGGATTAATCGGATTGCTAAATGTTCGTGAAAGATATGACCCTATGCGGGGAGCCAGTTTTTTTACTTTTGCCATGAAAAGGGTAAGAGGCGCTATGTACGATTATCTGAGAAAGATCGATTGGATTCCCCGAAATACAAGGCATTTGATGAAAACGGTAGAAGCGGCCATGATTGAGCTTCAGAGCGAGGACGGTGAGATTCCCAGCAACGAGCGCCTCCAAAAACACCTTGGTTTAAGTGAGAAAGAGGTTACCCTGGCAATGAACGAAATGTCCAGAAGACAGTTGTTGAACTTAGATGGATTTCTATCCGATGATACGGATGATTTTACAGAAATCTTTTCAGCGAAAGCCGATACCCCTGAAGAATTGTATTTTAAAGAAGAACTCATCGACCATCTTAAAGAGGAAATTGAATTGCTAAAAGAACGAGAACGTCAGATTTTGTCGTTGTATTACGTCGAAGAATTGAACTTTAAAGAGATTGCTCAGATTTTATCTGTGACTGAATCCAGAATTTCTCAAATTCACAGAGTTATTATGGTGAAATTAAAGGAAAGAATGAATCTTTTCCTTGGAAGGCAAGAGGCTGATTGAAATGACCGGTCCTGTAGAAATGCAAACCAATTTTATACGAGCGCCTCATACAGCTCAACAGATTGGTAATCAATCGAGTGCTGAAAATGCCGTTTATACAACAATCGCTCAAGAACAATCCCAAGAAGCAAAGCGAAAAACTGAGTCAACACATGATTCAAAAAAAAGTGAGCAAGAAGAAACGAAAAACGCTACGCAAGACCAGAAAAAGAATGCTTTTATTCAACGAGATATGAAAAACAAAGAAAAAAAAGATCAAAAAATAGTTGAGGATGAATTTAGAGGGCATTTTTTAGATATCCACTTGTAAATCATTTCAACCTAAAAAAACTGCTGATTTGAGGTGTGAACCATGTCAGATGTAAATATGAGTTTGGGTTATTTAATGGTAACCAGGACTTCTGATAATGATTACGTTGGTGGAATCATGGTGACGGATCCTTATGCAATCCCCGTTGAATTCAAATATTCTGAACCCATAAAACCCACTGGGCTTCAAAAGATTTTGTATGGAAATTCCATCGAAAAATATCTCTTAGTAGATGTGATTGCCAAAAAACTCTTACAAAATTTGGAAGAAAAGCCAAAGTTTATTTTGATTGAGGACTCAAGACTATTGGATATCCAGTTTAAAACGCCTATCATCTTTATCAATATGCCGAAAAAGGGCGCTGAGGATGTCAAAGAAAGTAAATTACGTGAGGAACTTTCAAAAGATACATTGGAAAGCGGGTATGACATCCTTTTTAACGGAACGCTTACAAGTGATGATATCAAATGGCTTGAAAGGATATCCGATGAAATTGATATTTTGGAACCTTTTCACAGACTCAAGGAGGCGTTGAACTACGTTTGTTCAGAAGAATAGGCGACTTTTTAAAGGATATAACCGAAACGCTGAAACGAGAAAGGGGAAAACTGAAGATCAATACAGATCCCGTTGACTTTTCTGTTCGGATTGGATCGTTGCTGTCAGCAGATCAACAGATCAATATCCAAGACAATGTGATGTTTCAGGATATGTTTTTACCCATAAGCATGGAAAAGGATTCTCAAAAGGTCAGTATTCTTGGGCAATCGGATCATTCACCTGCTCCGCATATATATTCCACAACAACGGCTTTCAGGGTAGAGTTAAAAAGATTAGTCGAAACCGAATCAGATTTGTCCATTAGAGACGATTCATGTGTGTTTGGCGAAAAAACAACTTTACATGGCATCAATTTAGAGGATTATCATGAAAAAGGCGTTGTTCATGATGATTTTACGTTGAATCAACTGAATCAAATCAAAATCAACAAAGAGGCTTTTACGGAGGATATGCAGCGATTTAGTTTTCGATTGGAATCTTCCGATATGATGATTTCAACCACTTTGAGTAGCCTTGAAACTGATTTTGACCGCCTCCAAAGTTTTGCTTTTCATTTTGAGAATTCGATGATTTTTAATACCTCTGTGGATGCATATTCTCTTCTCTTTCATATTAATTGCCAAAATAACCGATCGTGTATCATGAAATTCCCAATTAAACGAAACAGAGTATCAAAGTCGGGGTATGAAACAGAAGAACTCAAACGTGCACTCGAATTCATTATCAATCGATATGAATACAGAGGGAAATTGAGTATTGTAGGTATTTATAAAAACGTTCCCATCGACACGGTGGAAAGAATGACCTTTTCAAGGGGGCAAGAACTGTTTTTTTATTTGAAGAAAGAAAAAATAAAAAGGCAAATTTTAATGGACGTTCTTATTGTTCGAACAGATGAAGGAAGATATCATGTGGGTCCAATCATTAGAAAAGCTTAAGAAAAAGACGTTGTCTAAAAGAAGTGTTATCGTTGCAGGTGAAGGGGGATTCTACGATAAGGTTCCCGCTGTCCTGGAAACGTTGTGTGAGCATTCTGCGAAACCGGTGGTGATCGTTCTTCCCGATTTAAAATATTACAGGAGATATTTGGAGATGATCAACCCGGGCGATTTTTGTTTGTTCCCTCCGCTGGATGTTTTGCCATTTGAGCCCGTGGGCGCATCCTTTTCTACTTTGAGAGACAGAATGAAAACCCTGTTAAATATCCAGGATCAGCAGAGTCCTATTCTGACCACTACGCTGGGATTGCTTCAGAGGACCATTGGCATCAGCGAATTAAGTGAAAAGATGATGCCGTTGCGCATATCTGATCAGATGAGTATGAGCAGCATCAGAAATTATTTGGAAAAGACCGGTTATGAGCATGTTTTTTCTGTAAAAAATCCAGGGGAATTCTCAATAAAGGGATTTATCGTGGACTTTTTCCCCCTTCATTCTGAGATGCCTGTCAGGATTGAACTGTTTGATGATGAAATTTCCGAGATTCGGTTGTTCAATCCACAAACTCAAAGAACGGTTAAGCCGGTGAAAGAATGCCTCGTTTGTCCGGCAAAAGAAATGATTTATGATGAAGAAAATGAACGGGCATTTCTTGAACGGATGGACAAATTAAAGGTAAAATATCCAAACAGTGAATTTCTTGAGGATTTGGAGCTTCATCCCATGGACTATGCTGCTCTTTCCCCCTTGTTTCTGAAATCATCGGTTCCGGTCATCTCCCTCTTTTCTGACCGTAAATTTATCTTTGTGGATTTAGAAGAATCCATGTGTGCCATGAATCAATTTGAAAAAGACTTGTTTGAAATCTTTCCCAGCCCTCTTTATCGCGAAATTTACTATCATTATCTGAGAATCAGTGAATCCGTGTTGTTAAGAACAGAAGAATGGATCAACCTGACTAGGCTGGAGCCGCAATTCGAGGATTCGGTCTTGAATTTCGGTATTTGTGAAATGATCAAACTGGATACAACTGGGATTAAAAGTACCAAGAAGTTTCACAAGGCTTCCAAATTTTTGGAATACGAAACCGAAAAGATTATTGATGAAGATACAATAGAATTTGATACCTTGATCGTCCACGAAGACTACGGAATCGGAAAATACAAAGGAAATGAAGTCATCACCAATTACGCAGGAACTCGTGAATACTTGAAACTAGAATATGCTGACAGCGTGATGATCTTTATCCCAGTTGAAAATATCGACAGAATCCACACCTATGTAGGTGATGAGAATCTGGTGAAACTGACTAATCTCAAGAGTAAAACTTGGACTAATACTAAAAAGAGAGTCAGAGAAGATATTGAGCAAAAAATCGAAGAGTTGATCAAGTTATATGCCATCCGGAATCAAACGCAAGGCAATATCCTTTTGGGTGATTATGAATTGGAAAAGAAGTTCTTTGACAGCTTCCCGCATATTGAAACCCTTGGCCAAGATAAAGCCATTGCGGAGGTGTTTGCTGATATGAAGTCCGAACAGCCCATGGACAGACTTATTTTTGGCGATGCCGGCTCGGGTAAAACAGAGGTGGCCATGCGAGCGGCTTTTAGAACGGTTTGTTCTGGTTTTCAAGTTGCGATGTTAGTTCCCACAACAGTTTTAGCAAAACAGCATTATAGCCAATTTTTTCAAAGAATGACTGCATTCGGCTTAAAAGTATATTTGCTGGATCGATTTGTCACTGCTAAACAGAGAATGGATATTGTTGGAGGACTGAAACAAGGCACCATTGATATTGTCATCGGAACCCATTCGCTTTTATCCAAAAATATCAAATTCAAAAATCTAGGGTTGTTAATCATTGATGAAGAGCAAAAATTTGGGGTACTTCAAAAAGAGAAGATTAAATCTCTGAAAGAAAGAATTGATGTATTAACCCTTTCGGCCACGCCGATTCCAAGAACGTTGTATATGGGGTTGTCCGGTATCAAAAATATGTCGATTATTGATACGCTGCCGCCGGGAAGAATCCCCGTTGAAGTAGCCAGTTCTCCCTATAATGAAAAACTCATTAAGACTGCTGTTTTAAGGGAAGTTTCAAGGGGAGGGCAGGTGATTTACGTTCACAATCGGGTTGAAGATATTGATGAAATTTATGATGGACTAAGAAAAATGATACCGGACATATCCTGCGGATTAGCTCATGGGCAGATGAAAAAAAGCCAATTTGAAAGTTCGGTGCAAGCCTTTTACGACGGTGAAATGGACATGCTGATTTGTACAACCATAATTGAGAGCGGTGTGGATATTCCTAATGCAAACACCCTCATTATTGATGATTCCCATCGATATGGACTATCACAGCTTTATCAATTAAGGGGTAGAGTGGGAAGGAGTGACAGAAGGGCTTATGCCTATTTTCTGTACCCCAGAAAAACTCGTTTAAAACCGGAAGCTTTTTCTAGATTGGAGGCGATTGTTTCACTCCATGGAGCGGGAAGTGGACTGCAATTAGCGATGCGGGATATGGAAATTCGAGGGATCGGAAATGTACTTGGAATGGAGCAGCACGGTGAAATCAATACCATCGGATTGCACCTTTACAGACAAATCCTTGATGATGTGATGTTTAAGCATGGTTTAAAGGAAAGAAAAGAGGAGCAACCATCTGAAATCAAGTCATTGATTCAAGTGGAATTAAAAGGATTCTATTTTGAGGTGTTGATTCCTGAAGATTATATTGAAAATAACATTGAACGGATGAAAGTGTATCGTAAGATTGCCCTGAGTGAACGAATTGAAGATATAGATGATGTTGAAAAGGAAATAGAAGACCGGTTCGGAAAGGTACCAAAACAGATTAGTGATTTGATGTTTTACTCAAAAATCAAGTTATATGCAGAAAGTTTGGGGATTATGAGCATTGAAAAAACGATAAACTCCGGGCAATACCTGTTGTTTTTCAAAGACCTGAAATCAGCGGATCTTTTTTCCATTGGAAAACACAGGGGATTCATCAACCGTGAAGAACACCAGGCAGTTGTTTATTCCAGAAAGGATGATGAATTGTACCAGCTTTTCAAAGAGAATCAGAAAGGAGATGGCAAACGCCATGGATAAAACGATTAAGGTAACCGTGTTGATGGATGATCTGGCGGGAAAAGTGAGGGATATAAGGGCCCACCACGGCTTATCCTTCCTGTTTGATATTCAGTATTCTTCCGGTAATAGTTTTAAGTTTTTGTTTGATACCGGTACAAACGGTGATGATTTATTAAATAATATGAAGATTCTTGGCGTTGATCCTGATGAGATTGATGCGGCGATGATTACCCATAAACACTATGACCACTCCGGAGGATTACCCCAAGTGTTGGATGCCAGAAAAAAGCCTTTAACGATATTCATTGGCAGAGATTTTTTTGTTCCGGCTTTTTCAGCCAATCCATGGAAGATAGCGGGAGTGGAATATTCACGAGCTCAATTGGAACAAAATGGGGCAGTTTTTGTCGAATTGGTGTCACCCTATGAAATCTCAACGGATGTGATCATCAGTGGTCAATTGAACCAGGTTGACCCGCATTTTGAAAACATTCAGGGGTTTACACGATTGCATGACGGTCATCCCGATGAAGAACATCAACAGGAGGAAATCGCACTCTACATTACTGAAGGCGATCGTGTACATGTGTTTTCGGGTTGTTCACATTCCGGTATTGTTAATATTTGCCGTGATGCTTTGATTAAAACGGATAAGCATAGAATCGGATTGATTATGGGTGGATTTCATTTTGTTAATGCTTCTTCGGTGACTATAAACGAAAACATCAAAGCATTACAGGCACTTGAGCCTCTTGCCGTTTTAGCCGGTCATTGTACAGGTTTTACAGGTCTTTCTCTTTTGTTTAATGCTTTTGGGAAGCGTTTTACCCGCTACGCCTGTTCTGATCGGTTTAATCTGATCAGAGATTGAATCATTTCACAGGATATGCCCTCTAATTGTAACGTTTGTGTAATTAAATATTTGTTGAAGTTTTTCTAAGCTGTCATAACACCGTGTTGACTAAAAAAACTTTTTCGGTTATACTCACTGTGGCTCTTAGGAGGAGTGAGTATTGTGTTTGAAAATCTTCAAGAGAAACTTGGAAAGGCCTTTAAAACATTAAAAGGCCAGGGTAAAATCAGCGAGAGAAACATCAAAGAAGCCATTAACATGGTGAAAATGTCTCTTTTAGAGGCGGATGTTAATTATAAGATTGTAAAGCGCTTTGTTGCCAAAGTCAAAGAAAAAGCTATGGGTGAGGAAGTAATGAAAAGTCTTACACCCGATCAGCAGTTCATCAAAATTGTGAACGATGAATTGACGATGCTTATGGGAGAGAAGACCGAAAAACTCAAATTCGTTCATCGACCGTCCTATTTCATGATGGTAGGGCTTCAAGGAAGCGGTAAAACAACAACAGCAGCTAAGATTTCCAGGAAATTGAAATCAGAAGGCAGAAAGGTTTTGTTGGTTGCTGCAGATGTTTATAGACCTGCGGCTATTGATCAACTTGAAGTGTTAGGTGGAGAAATCGGCGTTGATGTTTTCTCCGGTGACAGGAAAAATGCCTTGAATATTGTTCGTGAGGCTCAAGAAATTGCGGTTCGCAAAAATGCCGATTGTGTGATATTAGATACTGCCGGACGATTGCATATTGATGAAAAGATGATGACTGAGCTTGAAAAGATTAAAGAAATGGTTAATCCCGATGAAATTCTCATGGTCATTGATTCCATGATCGGTCAGGATGCTTTAGTCACTGCCAGAACCTTTAATGAAAAGCTAGAGGTATCGGGATTTGTATTAACCAAACTTGACGGTGATGCAAGAGGCGGTGTGGCTTTATCCATCCGTGAAGAGACAGGAAAGCCCATTAAATACATTGGAATAAGCGAAAAAACGGATGGTATTGAAGAATTCCATCCCGATAGAATGGCCAATCGAATCCTTGGAATGGGTGATGTCTTAACGCTGATCGAAAAAGTGGAACAATCGGTGGATATGGAAAAGGCCAAAGAGATGGAAAAGAAATTCAAAAAGGCTCAGTTTACCTTTGATGATTTTTTGGATCAACTGAAGCAGATCAGGAAAATGGGATCTCTTACTTCTATATTAGGGATGCTTCCGGGAGCCAATAAAATCAAAAATCTGGATGTGGATGAAAGTAGACTGAATCATATTACGGCAATCATCCAGTCAATGACAAAGAAAGAACGCAAAAATCCCAAGATAATCAATTATTCAAGAAAGAAAAGAATAGCCAGTGGAAGTGGTCAGCCTTTATCGGAGGTAACCAAGCTCATCAAGAACTTCGAAGATATGAAAAAGATGATGAAAAAAATGAATAAGACCGGACTAAAGGGGTTAAAAGGCCTCTCTGGTGGAGGGTTTCCGTTTTAGTCTATCAGATATGTAAGCATTCAAAAAAACAAATTGAAGGAGGTCAATTGAAAAGTGGTAAGAATCAGGTTAACCCGTATGGGTAAAAAGAAGATGCCATTCTATAGAGTGGTGGTTATTGATCAGAAGAAAAGAAGAGACGGTGCATATATCGAATCATTGGGTTTTTATGACCCGATCAGAGATCCGGCATTGACTCGTGTGGATGTCGACAAGGCGGTTGATTGGTTGTTAAAAGGAGCGCAGCCGACGGAAACAGTCAAAAGCTTGTTTAAAAAACACGGGGTTATGGAACGTTTTACCAAGGCCAGAAATGGTTCCGATCTTCAAAAAAACGAAACCGGAGTTATTAGCGAATAATGAAAGAGGCCCTCGAAACCATCGTAAAGGGGATTGTAAAAAACCCAATGGAGGTTGATATCTTTGAAACTGAAGAAGAGGGAAATGTGGTTTTTGAATTAGCGCTAAATCCGGAGGATGTAGGACAGATTATTGGGAAGAATGGTCGAACCATCAAATCCATTAATATCTTATTGAATTCCTTGGCGGGCGCAAAAAACGAAAAGTTTATATTAAAGGTAAAGCGGTGAATGTAGCAGGTTATGATACAGGATTTACGAAACATCACAGCGGATAAAATTCCCATCGGAATTGTAAAGAGTTCTCACGGGTTAATGGGTGAGGTCAAAGTAAAGGAGTATACAAATTACCTTTCGGTCTTTGATAAAGAAACAGATTTTCTACTTTACAATCGTGATAAAAAGCGGCATTTAATCGTACAAATAGAACAGATCAAACCGGCTGGACACAATCTGATCATCCATTTTAAAGGCTTTAAAAGCATAGAAGATGCAGAAAAAATAGCCGGATTCGAAATATATCTGCCCCTGGATCGGTTGCCGGAAATTGGAGAAGATGGTTATTATTTTTATCAGCTGTTGGACTGTGAGGTAGTAGATGAACAAAATCTCTTAATCGGTAGGGTTATTGATGTTATTGAAACAGGAAGCGCTGATGTTCTTTCGATCGCTCCAAATGGGGTAGATATAGAGGACGAGCCTGAAAAAGAAATCATGATTCCTGTCGTTCAAGATTTTGTTATTCATATTGACAAGCAGAAGAAGCGTATCACCGTTCGTTTACCCGTGTATCATCAAAGGAATGGTCAAACTTGAGGATTTCAATTGCTACATTATTTCCCGATTTGATTGGTGAAGCGGTAAAATGGGGTATTTTGGGAAGAGCTGTCGAAAATCGACTGATAGAGATCGATGTGATCAATATTCGTGATTATACCCACGATCGTCATAGAACTACCGATGATTATATATACGGTGGCGGAGCTGGAATGGTGATGAAACCCGAACCCATTTATGAATTACACGATGCGATGGTCAAAAAGGGAAATCGTCCTTATGTTGTTTACGCTTCACCTCAAGGGCGAATGTTTCGGTCAGAGGTTGCAAGGGAGCTTTCACAAAAAAATGAGCTTCTTTTTATTTGTGGAAGATATGAAGGAATTGATGAAAGATGTATGGGAATTGTTGACGATGAGATTTCCATTGGGGATTATGTGACAAGTGGAGCAGAATTTCCAGTGCTTGTTATGATTGATTCGATCAGCAGATTTTGCGAGGGTGTTGTGGGAAACTATGATTCCGTGATAAACGATTCCCATTATGATGGGTTGCTGGATCATGAGAACTATACGCGGCCTTGTGAGTATCGGGGAATGAAGGTTCCTGAGGTTTATTTAAATGGAAATCACAAACTGATTGAAGAAGCCAGACTAAAAGATTCTTTACTGAGAACAGCTGTGAAGCGCCCTGATCTTTTCAAGAAGAAGGCATTCAGTAGGGAAGAAAAGAAAGCTTTGGCTCGGTTGATTTTGGAGTTGTATCATCATGCTGAATAAGATTTATGTTGCTTTAATCCATTATCCCTGTTTGGGAAAAGATAACAAGATCATTTCAACGGCTGTGACGAATATCGATATACACGATATTGCAAGGACTTGTCGCACTTATGATATCAAGAAATATTTTATGGTTACGAATTTACCGGCTCAACAGGAAATTATCAGAAGAGTGCTGAAATTTTGGATTGATGGGTCAGGCAGGCGTTTTAATGAAAACCGAACCGAAGCCTTGTATGAAGTGGCTTTAGAGGCGTATTATGAAGATGTTATTGAAGAGATTACACAAAAAGAAGGTGAAAAACCTTTAACGGTTTTTACCTCGGCACGGATCAGACCAAACACGATCACTTTTCGTGATATGAGTGATGAAATTCGAAGTCAAACAAGGCCTATTTTACTGATTTTTGGAACGGGTCACGGTTTACCTAACGAGATTCTAAGCACATGCGATTACTCTTTGGAACCGGTCAGAGCCTTTGGTGATTTTAATCATCTTTCAGTTAGAAGTGCCATTGCCATAATACTAGACCGCTTGATTGGCGAAGAGGTGTTTGCTTCATCTTAAAAACGAAAAAGAAATAAAAATAATAGAAAAAATAAAAGCAAGGAGGTTACAATTATGTCGGATGCTCTTATACGTGCAATAGAACAACCAGATTATAAATCGGTTGCACCCTTTAGGATCGGGGACACTGTTAGAGTTCATCAGAAGATCAAAGAAGGGAACAAAGAAAGGGTACAAAAATTTGAAGGAATTGTGATTCAAAGACGCGGCGGTGGATTGGGTAAAAGTTTTACCGTCAGGAAAATAGGTGCAAATGGTGTGGGAGTTGAAAAGATTTATCCCATTAATTCCCCATCCATTGAAAAGGTAGAGGTTGTCAAAACCGGTAAGGTTAGAAGGGCAAAACTCTACTATATTCGCGATATTGTCGGTGTTGTGAAAATCAAAGAACGAAGGCAGAAAAGAAAATAAAAAAAGTTTTATACGGGAACCCGTAATGGGTTCCCGCTTTCCATTATAGGGGCTGATCAGAAGGTGAAAGAGAAAAAGATATCCATAAAGGAAAAGGCAAAGCACGAAACGGTGGAATGGATTAAGGCGTTGATTTATGCGGTAGTCGCAGTTATCATTATTCGGCTGTTTGTTTTTGAAACGATGATGGTGCCTACAGAGTCTATGGTTCCTACTATTATCCCACAAGATCGTTTGTTTGTTGAGCGGATTACCTATCAGGCTAGGGAGCCCGAATATGGAGAAGTGGTTGTTTTTTGGACGCCTTTTGTTGATAAAGAGGCTCAAAAAATGCTCAGAGCGTTTGACCATTTCATGGATATGTTTTCACCCAGAGAGTATAAAGGGCATGTCAAATATGTGAAGCGGTTAATCGGTAAACCCGGTGATATTGTTGAACTTTCACCCAGTCTGCTTCATGAGGGCTATTCGGTCGTAGTTAACGGTGAAACACCGGCTTTGTTAAAAGGTATTCAATATGAGCGAGCGGCGATTTTCACCGATCCTAATTTTTTCAGAAAAATGGCTTATCCTAATGAGTATCCCTATATGAGTGCTCAGGAAAAGACGCTGTTTAATTATTATAATCAGGCTTTAGATTATGATATAGCTTATGAAGAGGTGTTTGAAGGTTTAGAAGTTGAAGACTATGCCTGGTATGATAAGGAAAGTTCAAAAGTGAAGATCAAAGTACCCGATGGCATGTATTTTTTTATGGGAGATAACTCCGCACACAGTTTTGATGGCCGCTATTTTGGTTTTGTGCCCAAAAAAAATATCGTTGGTGGACCGTTATTAATCTTCTGGCCGCTCAGTAACTTTGGTCCCATCGACAAAGTCGTTGAATAGCATGGAAGATAAATGGTATCCGGGGCATATTGCAAAGGCTAAGAGGAGAATAGGCGAAAAGGTAAAGGCTGTAAATGCGGTTATAGAAATGATTGATGCCAGGATACCTTATTCCGGTCGGGCGTATGAATGGAAGAAATTATTTCATAATAAATACACGATCATTTTGTTGACGAAAGTGGACTTGGCGGATCTGGAAGTGACTGAAAGGTGGGATCGTTATTACAAGAAGCAGGGGATCATATGTATTCCCATTTCTTTGAAAGATGATCCCCAAAGAATCAACAAAAAGCTGCAGCAGATCCGGACTCGGATCCCTTCAAAGTCGACTTTTAAAAGGGCGATGATTACGGGTATTCCGAATGTAGGAAAATCCACTCTGATAAATAAGATCATGAATAAAAAAAGTATGCGGACCGGTAACACTCCCGGAGTGACTGTCGGGCTTCAATGGATCAACGTTAGTGATGATTTTCTTCTCCTTGATACACCTGGTATTTTGTATTCTAACCTCTTTAGCGAATCGGTAAAGTACAAATTATTGTTGACTTCAGGTATCAAGTCAACACCGGATATAATCGATTCAGCTCTGATTTTTGGAATCAAGCATTTACTCGATCATTATCCTCAAATACCATTGGAACTATTTGGAGAAACGCTTGATTCAGATGAGTTGGATATCATGAAAGTGTATGAAAAATTATGTCGAAGAAGGGGCTTTTTACTCACAAAGGGAGAGCCTGATATTCAAAGGGCGAGAACAATCTTTTTAAAAATGTTTCAGGATGGGACAATCGGTCGTATTAGTCTTGAAACACCGGAACAGTTATTTACAGTGCCTGAAGAATCATTGTCATGAAGCTGGAATGAACGGTTATTAGGAGGGAGATTGTGAGATTTTTAATCGTTGAAGACGATCCGATAACGATGAAGATGTTGAAAACGGTTTTATCGAAATATGGTGAATGTGATTGCGCAAATAATGGAATTGATGGTTTAGACAAAGTAATCGAAGCGGGAGCCAGAAATGAACCTTATGACCTGGTCACTTTGGATATCATGATGCCACGCATGGATGGTCATGATGTTTTGGCCAGGATTAAACGATTGCGCAAAACTAATTCACCAAAAGTGGTCATGATAACGGCTCTCGGAGATAAAAAGAATATTCAGAAAAGTTACGTACGGGGTTGTGACGGTTATTTGATCAAACCCATTGAAAGAGAAGCGATTGAAACGAAATTAAGAGCGCTTGAACTCATAGACTGATCGCCTTACATCTTCTTTTCTTTTTTCTTATATCCACCACCTCCTGGTGTTTCTATTCTTAGTATGTCGCCTTTTTTTAGAAACAGGCTGAATTTATCAGGCAATCGGTGTTCACCCGTTTCCTTTGAGATCAATAGATTGATCCCGGGTTTCCCTGCATCTGCACCAAACAAACCATAGGGTTGAAATGTCCTTCTTTCGCTTAGCATGGTACACTCAGCGTCATTTAAAAGGGTAAATTCTCTGATTAAACCGTTACCGCCTGTATGATGACCTTTTCCTCCGCTGTTTTTGCGGATGGCGTATTTGCTGATGCGAATTGGGTACTCGTATTCGATGGCTTCAACCGGAGTATTCAGGGTATTCGTCATGTGAGATTGGATGGCATTTTCACCGCTTGCTATTGCACAAGCCCCTGTACCCCCTCCCATCGTTTCGTAATAGGCAAAGGCTTGAGAATTCTCGGTATCTATCCCGCCGATTGTAAGATTGTTCATGGTTCCTTGGCTGGCAGCTGGAATCTTTTCAGGAATAGCTTTTGACAAGGCACCAAGAAGGCAATCAACAATGCGCTGAGAGGTTTCAACATTTCCACCTGCAACGGCAGCAGGATGGGTTGCATCTACAATACTACCTTTTTTGCTGATGATATGAATGGGTTTCATACATCCGGCGTTAGTGGGAATATTTTCTTTGACCAAAGATCTGAATACGTAAAGGCAGGCGGAAGCTGTAATAGCATAAACCGCATTAACACTACCTTTGACTTGTTTGGAACTGTCGCTGAAATCCACCGTTACCTCATTTCCTCTAACGTTAATAATGGTGCTGATTTTTATTTGTTGTTCATCCACACCATCTGAATCCAAATAATCTTCAAATTGATAGCAGCCATCTGGAATCTTTTCCAAAGTCTGCCTCATCATTCTTTCGGAGTATTCGATTAAGGCGTTTGAATAGTAAACGGCGTTTTCACAACCGCTTTTTTCGATCAGTTCATCCATTCTTTTGATTCCGACCTTATTCGCCATAAATTGTGCCGCAAAGTCGCCTTGTCTTTCGATGCCAGTTCTGACATTGGACAAAATCAAAGTCATGAGATCGTCATCTATTTGACCGTTCTTCATGATTTTCAAAATCGGGATGATCAATCCCTCTTGATAAATGGATCTGGATAGGGGCATAGATCCGGCACTCATGCCGCCGATATCGGCATGATGGGCTCTGTTTGCGATATAAAATGTAGGTTTTTTGCGGTTCATTGGTGTAAAAACAGGTGCGACGATTGTAATATCAGGTAGATGGGTCCCCCCTTTAAAGGGGTCGTTTAAGATGACCATATCACCTGGATTCATCGGGGTTGCTGAAAGCGCTGCTTGAACGGACATGGGCATTGAACCCAGATGAACGGGGATATGAGCAGCCTGAGTGAGCATTTCACCAGTCGAATTGAATATGGCACAGGAATAATCTCTTCTTTCTTTGATGTTTGGCGAAAAAGCTGTACGGTTTAGAGTAATACCCATTTCTTCTGCAACAGCGGAAAATTTATTTTTAAAGATTTCCAACTTGATCGGGTCAATCATTTTCAACGCCCTCCAATCATTTTTTCTACAATTAAATTACCGAAATCATCCACATAAAAAAATCTGGTAGGCGGAATGACGATGGTTGATGAATATTCAACGATAATCACAGGTCCTTCATGGTGATCAGCTGCATACAATCGATCTCTGTCAACAACAGGGGTTGATATGGTTAATCCTTCAAAAACACAATCTCTGTTATACAAAATGGCTTGCTTGCATATCTGAGCATTCCGATCCGGATTTTTGATTTTTTTCAAAGTGGGTTTAGCTGTTTTTCCAAAAGCTCGGATTCTAATATTCACGATTTCGCATGATTTCTGTGGGTTGGAATAACCGTAGCGTTTTTCATGGGCTTGATCAAAAGCAGTTTTCATGTCATCAACATAATTGATGATCAACTCATACGATTGCCCTTTATAGCGCATATCTACGAATCTACTGATAAGAATATCTTTTCTTTGAATGCCCTCAGCGGCCAAATCAAGAATTGCTTTTTCTTCCAACTGGTCTAACTCTTTTTCGATTTGTTTTTGTTCAACGGAATCGTTCATCATGACGGTTTTTGAATAATCACGGATGCAATCTGCCAGAAGCATTCCTTTGGCGGATAAAATCCCGGGATCTTTCGGGATGAGTACCCTGGGTATATTCAGTAAATCGGCCAGAAAACAGGCATGCATCCCTCCCGCACCACCGAATGAACACAAGGTGAATTCGGAAGGATCGTATCCCCTATCCACCGAAATAACCCGGATGGCTTTTTCCATGACTGTATTGGCGATATCACAGATGCCTTGAGCCAACTTGATTGTAGACAATCCGGTTTCTTTTGAAAACTGCGAAAAAAAACGATCCAAACGGGTTTTAGCCAAAGGCATGGTTCCCCCGAGGAACTGTTCTGAGATGAGTCTGCCCAGATAAAGGTTGGCATCTGTAACAGTAATGTTTTCGCCAATCCCATAGCAAATGGGACCCGGTTCAGCTCCGGCACTCATGGGACCAACTTTTAAAGCGCCACCATGATCAATATAAGCGATGGATCCTCCGCCAGCTCCGACGGTATGAATTTCGATCATGGGAACTTTCAAAGGGTAATTCGAAACAGTTGATTCCACATTGATCGGTAATACTCCATTGATAAGCGATACATCAGTTGATGTCCCACCCATATCAAAAGAGATGATTTTGTCATAGCCGGCAGCCTTTGATATCTCAAAAGCACCTACAGCACCTCCTGCGGGACCTGAAAGAATTGTTCTGACAGGTTCTCGTGAGGCTGTTTGAGAACTGATTCTGCCCCCGTTGGACTGCATAATGATCAGATTATCCTTGCCGATTTGATGTTCAAGTTCACCGATATAGCCTTGCATAATCGGTTGTACATAGGCGTTTACACAAGTGGTGGAGCAGCGTTCAAATTCTCTGAATTCCGGCATGATTTCATGAGACATTGAACAAGCGATGGTATTTTTGCAGACTTCATCGAGTACTTCCTTCATTGTTATTTCGTGAATAGGGTTAACAAAAGAAAACAAAAAACAAATGGCAACCGATTCTACTTTCAGATTGGCAATCAGTTCTGCTACTTTTTTAGCGGCATTCAGATCAAACGCTTCGATGATTTCCCCTTTCTTTGAAATCCTTCCGGGTACACCAAATCGAAGTGAAGTGTTTACAAGATGCTCCGGCCTTTTGACGAAGAGATTGTAGAGTTCAGGTCGGTTTTGCCTTCCAATTTCGATGATGTCCTCAAAACCGTTGTTGCTGATGATGGCCGTTTTAGCACCTTTTCTCTCCAGAACGGCATTCGTTGCAACTGTGGAACCGTGTATCAGTTCTTTAAAGCCTTCGGCATCGATGATGTTTGTTCCTTTCAATACAGCTTTTGAAGGATTTTCAGGGGTAGATAGTACCTTGAGAATCTTGAAATCTCCGTTTTCTATGTACACAAAATCAGTAAACGTTCCTCCCGTATCGGCACTAATAATCATATGCAATCCTCAATAATTTGCTTGGCCTGCTTTAATGAGTGAATCAGCCAGTTGGAGTCGGATAGGTCCTGAATACCATCATCACTTTGAAACCCTATTACAGACATTCCGGCTTCTCTAGCCGCTTTTATCCCATTGGCGGAGTCTTCAATGACGATACATTGTTTGGGGGGGAGTTCAAGATTCATGGCCGCTTTTAAAAAGATATCTGGAGAGGGTTTGGATTGTTTAACCTGATTTCCGCATACAATGGTATGGAAAAAATCGATAATCCTCAATTTTTTTAGGATCAAGAGGACAAAAATCTCATCAGTAGACGAAGCAACAGCAAGCTTCATTTCCTTCGTTTTTGCCCATTCCAATAATTCATACAGGTGATTCATAGGGGTTAGTACAGCTGACTGAAAAAAATCCATGTGAATGGTTTCTCGTATGGCGTTCATTTCGGCAACAGTTTTACTGAGTGAAAAACGCTCCTTTAATTCGCTTAACATCTTTTCATCTGTTGTACCGACAAATTGAGAATATTCTTCGTCAGTCAAAGAGAAACCGAGTTGATGAAATAGTTTGGTATTCAGCTTTTTGTAAATCGGTTCGCTATCGAGTAAAACGCCATCCATATCAAAAATAAGTGCCTTTATCATAAGAGCCTCCAAATATACGAATTCTTTTGTGATTATAACAAAAAAAGAGGAATAATCACATGCTTCAAGTAACAGTGATTTTGTTGTATTTATGGTAAAATATGGTGTAATGGATAACAATGAACGATAAGGTTGATGAGATGAAAAAGTATTTTTGTGTTCTATTACTCCTATTTTCTGTGGTTATTAGTTTGAGTGCTCAGTACAGCGAAGATTATTTTGGTTTGTCTTTGGAGTATTATCAATCCAACTTAAGTTTTTTTGGTGAAAACGAATGGTTCGATGATTATGATATCAGTTTTGTGGTGACTTATGGTCCTTCCTTTTCAGGACCTTTCAGATTTCGTTTGGGTGGCGGTGTTCACGATTTATCAGATTATTATGTTAACGCTGGTATTGAATTCAAGGTCTTAGAATTCTTAAATGCCGTCAAAGGGCGCCTTTTTGGGTTGTATATCAATGCCGATCTAAAAATGGGATTGGATTATATGGATGCATCGATAAAAGGTTCGATGTACATTCCTTTTTCGGCAGTGGGTGGTTTACAGATAGGTCTGGGAATCAATCACAATATTCAGCCATCATTGATCATTGCCTATACAGGGGGTATTTATCCATTAATCATGACGCAATAAATTCACAAATTAAACAAAAAAGGGGGAATCAAAGTGTTTAAAAAAGTCGGTTTAGTAGTTGCCTTAGCTTTAATCATCTTTGCTTTCAGCAGTTGTTCATTAGTGTTTCAATCAGAGGATGGGAATCTGGGATATTTCCCACAGGCTTCGGGCAGACCGGTGGGGAGTTTTTCTGAATCTGGAGAACTTTGGTATCTGATTAGTCCGATGCTCTATAATTTTAACGATACCAATTTGAAACTTGATCAGATGATCAGAACGGGGTTGGCTCCTTATCGTGCTGATTTTGCAAAAAATCTAAAAATAATTGAGGGATATACCGTTGTAGACTTATTGATCACCTATTTAACTGGCGGGATCCTCGGAAGAGAAACGATAACGGTTGAAGGCCAAGCCTATCAACAGTAAAAAGGTTAAAAAAGGGGCTTAACGCCCCTTTTTTTCTTTCAGATGATTTGCAAAGCCAGCCTCTCCCTTTTGATTTCATATTTTGTTTTAAATAAATAGATGGTCAATTTGATCAGCGTGAACTGTGGCTGATATTGTTGTTTTTTGGTTTGTTTTCCAGCTTTTTTTTGAAATAAGAGATATATGATAGAATCGAATAAAGTATTCTTCCTTGGAGGATAATCATGAAGATTGGTGAATTCGCAAGAAAATTTGATGCGAGAATTGATACGATTCGCTATTATATTGATAATGGTATGATTCTGCCCGAAAAATTGCACAATCAGTATCATTTTGATGACAAATGCCTTGAAGACATGACTTTGATCAAAGAACTGAAACTGATGCGGTTTAAAATTATGGAGATTAAGAAAATTCTTTCTTTCAAACGTTTGACAAATCTCATTGATACCACCAATCTCGAATACTATGCTCAGTTTTTCAATGAAAAAAAAGATGATCTGATGATGGAGAAGAAGGATATTGACAATGCCATTAAGACGCTGGACCAAAAAATCGATGAAATTGAGCATGTCAAAAAAACCCTTAAAACAAAAATCGGTATTCCACTTCAGTTTTTTAATTTGTTGTATTGTCCTAAATGCCAGAAGAATCTAAAACTCTATAATGCCATTGTGGACGGGAACTCCATTTATAACGGCGAGCTGCATTGCGATTGCGGATATTTGGCTTTGATTCAGGACGGCATCATCATTGACCATAACATCGGAGAGTCTTATAAAAAGGTAATGGAAGTCAATAAATATTCGCCTGAAGAATACTTGGAACAAACGGATACTTTATTTATCAGCTTTACTCAAAAGGCTTTTCAATGGGTTATCAAACGTCTCAACGTCGAATCTTTGAACGATCAAATCATTGTAGAGATTGGAACAGGAAATGGTATGGTGATGACCAACGTGATTAAGGAAATAGCAAAATCCAATTATTTTATTGCAACAGATAATAGTCTGGATCAGCTGAAAAAAACAAAAGCCTTGATGGAAAAGAATGGAATTGGCCAGAACTCCATTTTCATCGCAGCTGAGTATTCTGATATTCCGTTAAAATGGGAAAGTGTTGATATCGTTCTTGATATATTCGGTTCTACCAACCATGTTTTTCATAAAGGGGAGTTCTTGTTCAATCACATCAAACCATATTTAAAGCCATCGGGAACAATGTATGGAACTTACATTTACCTTAAACCCATTTCATCTGAATTCGTGCCCGAATACAGAAAATACCGCAAATTTTTTATGCTGGATGCCATAAAAGCTTCTCTTAACGACTTTACGATAGAAGATGCTTCTACGTTTGGGTTTACGACGTCCAGAGGTGATTTGATCAACGTTCTTTCAGAAGGATCAAAAATTCATCAATGGGCTTGTCAAGCTAAACGGATTTAGTTTCTTCCGGGTATTTGCTGTGTAATGCAGTGAATATTACCTCCTCCTAAGAGGATTTCCCTAGAGTAAACCGGAATAATGTCTCTGTTGGGGAAGTGTTTCTGAATCGTTTTTATAGCGTGTGTGTCTTTACGATCATTAAAAACCGGTAGGATCACAGCATGATTGGAAACATAAAAATTGACATATGAAGCTACAAGGCGATCGCTGTTGCTTCTCTTTTTTGCATCTCCTTGCTCAAGTCCCCTTAACTCTTGTTTGCTCATATACAAAGGTTGAGGTTGATGAATCTTTTCAACCATGATTGGCTGCTTCTGTGCGTCCTTTTCATGGCTTAGAATGTCATAGGCCTGTTTGCTGATTGGATATTGGGGGTCATTTTCGTCATCCGTCCAGGTTAGTAATACACACGAATCAGGGGCAAAACAGCAAAGGTTATCAACGTGACCATCCGTTTCGTCATTGTGAACCCCCAAAGGAAGCCAGATGGTTTTTTGAATTCCCAAATACTCAGTAAAAATTGACTCCATTTGTTTTTTAGTGATTCCGTGATTTCGGTTTTCGTTGAGCACACATTCTTCCACTGCGATGAGTGTGCCCTTGCCATCAACGTGTATGGCACCACCCTCAAGAACCACATTGGGTTTGTAATAACTAATCGGGTCTGAGGAATCTTTCAAAGTAAACGATAAATCATCTAGTAATTGTTCACATAGCTTCGCATCCTTTTGCCAATTTTGATATAACCCACCCTTTTCTCCACCCCAAGCGTTAAAATCCCAATCAATTGCCCGAATTTGATTCATGGAACGGTTTTTAATAAAAGTGGGTCCGATATCTCGCATCCATGAATCGTTATAAGCCAGATCTAACAATTGAACTCGTGGTGAAAGAAGTCTTTGAGCCAACTCAACCGATTCATGGTGAATACCCATAAAAACTTGTTCAGAAGTTGAAATGAGATTGGCAACCGTTGCAAATGTTATTGCTGCTGGGATTGCCTGTTCTCGCCAATTGTCCTTTCTATAAGGCCAGAGCATCAGGCATCCCGAATGGTGTTCAAATTCGGCCGGCATGATAAAACCATCTTCAAGGGGTTTACTTAACCGTCTCATGATGATTCTCTCATCCTTTGATGTTGTAGAGCCAGCAGGCAACGGAGTGATTTTCTGAGATATTGCTGAGAGTGGGTTTTTCTTTTTTACAAATAGCCATGACATCACGGCAGCGTGTGTTAAACGGGCACCCTTTCGGGGGATTGATTGGGCTGGGGGGTTCGCCTTCTAGATGAACTTTTCTCAATTTTCTCTGTTTGGGATCCCAATGCGGAATGGATTTCATCAGGACACGGGTGTAGGGATGGGAAGCGTGATTGAAAAGCTCATCTGCTTTGCCTTCTTCCATCACAGAGCCTAAATACATGACCATGATTCGATCACTGACATGATGGATCAAATCCAAATCATGAGAAATGAAAAAATAAGCCATGTTCTCTTTGTCTTTTAATTCCTGAAGCAGATTGATGATTTGACTCTGAACTGAAACGTCGAGGGCAGAAGTGGGTTCATCACAAACGATTGCCCTGGGTTTTAAGGCGATTGCTCTGGCAATGGATATTCTCTGTCTTTGTCCCCCGCTAAATTCGTGAGGGTATCTGGAGGCATATTCAGAATACAAACCGACTCTTTCCAGCAAGTATTGAACATATTCGTCTTTTTCTTTTTTGTTGGGAAAAAGCCGATGAACATTTAGAGGCTCTGTGAGAATATCACCAACCGTCATTCGGGGATCCAAGGAACTGAATGGGTCCTGAAAGACCATTTGAACGTCTCTTCGGTACAATTTAGTTTGATGCTTGTCCAATTTTTTTCCAACGGTTATTTGTTGATTTTCAGGGGTGGTGTATTCCAGTTTTCCTTCAGTCGTAGAATAGACCAGTGTAATCACTCTTCCCAAAGTCGTTTTACCGCATCCTGATTCTCCGACTATTCCAAGGGTTTCATTTTCAAACAGTTCGAAATCTACACTTTCAAGGGCTTTCACATACCCGGCAGTTTGCAGGAATATCCCTTTTCGAATGGGGAAGTATTTTTTGATCTGTGTGCCTTTTAAAATCATTATCGATCAACTCCATCTGAGGTGTGATTAATCGCATAAAGCCAGCATGAACAGTCATGGCTGTTATTAAAAACAGTCGGTTCTGGTTCTTTTTCTTTGCATATGTTCATGGCATAAGGGCATCTGGGGTGAAAACGACATCCTTTTGGAAATTCAAAGGCCTGTGGAACGGTTCCTTCTATAAAAGGCAGTTGTTGCCCCTTCAGTTCCTTTTTTAAGCGGGATGCCAGTAACCCTTTGGTGTAAGGATGTTTTGGATCATCGAACAATTCTATTACATCCGCTTTTTCAACTATTTTTCCGGCATACATGACGTGGATTCGATCGGATAATTCCGCAACCACACCCAAATCGTGGGTAATAAAAATGATGGAGGTGTTGAACTCTTTTTGAAGGTCACGCATAAGATTTAAAACCTGCGCCTGAATTGTGACGTCAAGTGCGGTAGTGGGTTCATCAGCAATCAGAACTTTTGGATCACAAGACAGTGTTAGTGCGATCAGCATTCTTTGAAGCATCCCCCCGCTCATTTGATGGGGATACTCATCGTATCTACGTTCAGCTTCACTGATTCCGACCTTGTTAAACATCGCAATGATCTTGTTTTTGATTTCGTGCTTATTCAGATTTGAATGAACCTCCATGGCTTCAGCGGCTTGTTCACCTACGGTATATAAAGGGTCAAAAGCAGACATGGGTTCTTGGAAGATCATTCCAATCTCTTTTCCTCTCAGTTTGTGATAAACCTGATTGGATAATCCCACTAATTCTTTTCCGTGATATTTAATGCTACCTTCTACGATTGCGGGAGGGGATTTGAGTAATCCCATAATGGTCTGTGCACTGACACTTTTTCCGCAGCCCGATTCACCTACCAAGGCCAATACTTCATTCTCGCGCAATTCAAAAGAAATATCATCAACCGCTTTGACGATACCCTCTTCCGTTTTAAAATAAGATTTTAAATGTTTGACCTGAAGGATACTCATACCTTTTCCACCGTCCTGTATGGATCGAGTGCATCTCGCAATGCATCTCCTACGAAATTAAATGAGAGAACTGCCAGGATGATAAACACTCCGGGGATCATCAACCAGGGATGTGACTGAATGTCAGAGAGTGATTGGGCTTGTTTCAGCAGTAATCCCCAACTGGTCATGGGTTCTTTTATTCCCAATCCGAGAAAGCTAATGGAACTCTCTCCGAGTATCATGCCGGGGATTGACAGGGTGGATACAACGACTAAATAGGTAATGGTATTGGGAATCAAATGTTTTGTAATGATTTTGAAATCAGACTGACCGATGACCTGGGCGGCTAATACATATTCTTTTTCGCGTAAACTGAGTACCATTCCCCTGATAACCCTTGCCACACCCATCCAACCGATAAAAGATAGGACGATTACAATTCCCAGATAGACTGATGTACTCGGCCATGTTGGAGGCAACAACATGGCAAGTGCAAGCCACAAGGGGATTCTGGGAAAAGATCTAAGGATTTCTATAAAACGCTGAATAGTGACATCGATCCATCCCCCATAATATCCCGAAAAGGCTCCCACAATGGCACCAATGACGACTGCGATCAATGTTCCGATCAAGCCCGCTGTTAATGAGACTCTCCCGCCGATAAGAATTCTTGAAAACAGATCTCGTCCAAATCTGTCACCACCGAACAAATATAAAACAGCTTCTTCTTGCTGACCGATACCAAACAGGTGTATATCGGTTTCCCACAATCCCCAGAATTTGTATGTGTCTCCTTCAACAAAAAATTTGATGGGATAGGTTTTTTCTTCGTCAACAACGTATTTCACTGCAAAAGTAACCGGATCTCTGCTTTTTTTCATACCGAAGATATAAGGGCCAACAAATTTCCCGTCTTTCTTCCAATAGATCTTTGAAGGTTCATTAAAGGTGAATTCTCTCTTTGTCGTTTGATAATTATATGGGGCTAAAAAATCTGCAAACAGAATCATCAGATATAACAAGATTAGAATAATCATTCCTATGATACCTAATTTATGTTTAAAAAAGGCTCTTCGAACTCTCTGTGCTGTATTTCCTTTCACTATTCCCACCTCAACTCATTCTGATTCTAGGATCAAGTACTGCCAGTAGAATGTCCGCAAGAAGGTTTCCGATTTGTGTGATAAATGCGATAAACATCAGAAATGTCATGACCAAGTATTGGTCGTGATTCAACAATGCCGTGTAAAAAAACGGTCCCATAGTCGGCAGATTTAAAACGATGGCGGTGATGATCGTGCCACTAAAAATATTGGGAAGTTCCATTCCTGCAATACTAATCATTGGATTTAACGCATTTTTAACCACATGTTTTCTGACTTTCTTTTCCGGCAATCCCCTTGCTCGAAGTGAATTGACAAAAGGCGATCCCAGGGTATCCAGCATGTTTCCCCTCATGACCCTCATCAGGCCTGCAAGACCGGAAAGACCAATAACGGCTATGGGAAGCCAGATATGTTGGAATAAATCGTACACCTTTGCCCACGTCAGTGGTTCTCCGATAAATTGAGAAGAAAAAAGCCCTCCGCTGGAATTGGTGAGATACATCAAAATCAATGCAAAAAAGAAATTGGGGATGGATATTCCGATGAATGCGATGAAAGTGAGCAGATAGTCCCATAATTTATAAGGGTGAAAAGCAGAGAAAATGCCAAGGGGAACAGCAACGATCCATTGAAAGATAATCGTGGATAAGGCGATGCTGACAGTCCATCCCATTCTTTCCCATATCAGATCAATAACCGGCCGTTTAAAGGCAAAGGAATAGCCAAAATCACCCTTCGTAATGATTTGCTTCAACCACAAGATGTACCTGGTCATAGCCGGTTTATCTAAACCCAGCCTCTCCTTAATCAGTTCGATTTGCTCAGGAGAGATTCGTGGGTTTTCAAGATACTGAGATACAAAATCTCCAGGTTGTAATTCAGTTAGAAAAAAACAGATAAATGACACGACAAACATCATGGGAACTATGATTAAAATTCTTCTGATGATAAATGATACCATCTAGCACTCTCCTTGCTACAAGATAACGGGCGCTTTTAAGGCGCCCGTAGGATTTGGTTCATCTTAATGATTCAGAAGGTGTGGTTTTTATTTCCTAAACATGGTGTAGACAGCGTAAGCCAAAGAACCATCAGCCGTTTGGTGAAAATTCCCCAATTTTTTTGAAACACCCATCAGATCCATTCCTTTACAAACATAAATGAAAGGTACGTATTCCGCATAGAGCTCCTGCCAGATTCCGTACTGAACTTTTCTTTCTCTGGGGTCCATTGCCGTCTGTCCGATTTCGAAGGCGTAGTGTATTTGTTTTTCCCAATCGGTCATGTTTCTTAAATCAGCATAAGGCTCCTTTGTTTCAGGGTTCATGGTTTCAAAATGGCAGTAATAAAGGGAATAACCAGGAGACCAAATGGCTTTTCTTAATTGAGGATCAGGTTGGTTTCCAAAGGCCCATAAACAGGCTTCAAAGTCTCCACTTAATGCTTTCTGTGAAAGCAATGAACTGTCGATTACTTGAAGTTCACACTTCACACCTATATTCTTTAAACTTTCTGAGAAGATGTAAGCAGTATCCTGATAAGCTTGATAAGTGGAACAGATTAAAACAAATTCCAGAGTATTGCCGCTTTCTAAATCTCTCCAACCATCGTTGTTTTTATCTACCAAGCCCATTTCATCAAGAAGTGCCTGCGCCTTATCGGGATCATAGGCTCTTCTTAATTCTTCGATAGATGGATTGTAGAAGGCTTTGTTTGCAGGAAGAACAGGCACGCCACCTAAAACGGCCAATGTATTGAATACTTCTTCAATGACTCTTTCTCTGTCTAAAGAATATTCCATGGCAGCTCTGAAATTTTTCAAACTGAACAATTTTGACAATTCCTCGTTTTTTGCATTAAAATTAAAGGTTATGTGAATGGGACTTGGTGTCGGGTTTTTAGGTTGTGCTCTGTAAACAACAAAAGGCCCACCGTCTAATTCCATCTGCTTGAGTACCGGATAATCTGTGGCTTCAATGGTCATGTAATCAATCTCGCCGGCTCTGAATTTAGCACTTTTCACCTGGGCATCCTTGACGATTAAATATTCCAGTTTATCAAAATAAGGAAGTTGATTGCCCCATTGGTCAACTTTCCAGAAATGCTGGTTCTTCTTCAAAGTGACCTTTTGATCAACCACATATTGATCCATTACAAATGGTCCGGTTCCGACAATTTGATTCAAAGGCGTGTCGGTTGTCCATAATTCATTGACAGCACCTGGATCGTTTGGATTAACTTGATCCTTTAGAATATGAGAGGGATAGATTAAAGCATGGGATAACACCGTAAAGAAAGGACCATATGGTGCAGGTAAATAGGCCCTTAAAGTGCTATCGTCTATTTTCTCAAATTTAACAACTTCTCCATTGATTGTGAATCTGGCTATTGAATTTCCTTCTGCATATTTGTTTAAAAGAAAGTTTTCAAAAGTGAAGATGACATCATCTGCGGTAAACGGTTCTCCGTCTGACCATTTGACATCTCTGAGGTAGAAAGTGACTTCCCTGTTGTCAGAACTGACTTCCCAGGATTCTGCCAATGCCGGCTGAAGGGCATTGGTTACCGGATGCATTTCAACCAAACTGTTGAGAAATTGACCGGCAATGGTATAAGCCACGCCATCCAATGTACCGTAAAAATTAAACGATTGGGGAGAACTGGTTACCGAAAGGGTTAAAGTTCCACCCGGCTTTGGTTGTTCGGGTGTCAGCATTTCATCAACAACAGCTGGAGCTGCCATCATCGAAATAGCCAACATAACCAAAGTAATAAAACAAACAAGTTTCTTCATAAAAACACCTCCAAAATTTGTAAATACTTTAAAACCAAAACAATCATTCAAAGATCTTTCAATATTGAAAGATCTATAGTTATATCAATTGAGCTTTAAGAAAAAAACAACGTTAAACATTGTGAAACATTATAGCCTATCTGAATATGAAACACAATACATGATACTGACAATAAAACCTGATTATTGGTTATTATCTTTGATTAGCTCAATATTACTCACGAAATGGCAAGTACTGACATTTGGATAAATCCAGATATTTTGATATAATGGAACTCAAAAGAACGATTGTTATAACAATATGGTTGAAAGGTGGAAGAGAAAATGGAATTATCGGAGAAGATTGGACGTTTGTTCTTGATTGGAATTATGGGGACAGAACTGACAGATGAGACGAAAGCCCTCATTGATAGAATAAAGCCGGGATTTATCATTCTTTTTCAAAGGAATATCAAAACAAAAAAACAGTTAATCCGATTGGTACAGGATATCAAACAATATGTGAATAGACCCATTGTTTTTGCGATTGATCAAGAAGGAGGAATTGTAACACGCCTTGAGGAGGGGTTTACGATTTCCCCTGGAGCAATGGCATTAAGTGCAACAAACGATTCAAAAAACGCCTTTGAAGCCGGAAAATTGCTAGGTCAAGAGATGTATGCCATGGGTATTAGCTGGAATTTGGCCCCGGTAGTTGATATCAATGACAATTACTTAAACAGAAGTACGGGAGTCAGGGCATTTGGAGATTCATTGGAAAGAGTTTGTGAATATTCTCAGGCCTTTTATGAGGGATTGAGGCAAACAGGGTGTTCAGGTTGTGCTAAGCATTTTCCCGGAAATGGAAGTATTGAGGCAGATCCCCATCTGGATATGCCGTTTTTGAATAAATCGATGAATGAGTTGATGGAATATGAGTTGGTTCCTTTCAAGCAGTTGATCGACAAAGGTATTGAATCAGTGATGATTTCACATGTTTATCTCCCAAAAATAATGAAGAAAAAAATCCCTTCGGTCATTTCCCAGGAAGTTATGCAAACAATGTTGATTGATAAACTTGGTTTTCAAGGTGTTCTCGTCAGCGACGATTTGACAATGGGAGGAGTTGCTAATTTCTACAGCGTGGAACAAGCAGCCTATCACTCTTTGATGGCGGGAATGGATGTCATTGATATCTGTCATGATGGAGAAAAGATGATCAAAGCATATGATTATTTATATGAAAAAGCATCCAGTGATCCGACAGTTATGGAGGCAGTTACAAGGTCTTTTCAAAAGGTAGAGGCTTTCATCCAACGTTTTAACGTTCCCCTTGCACAGATGGATTCACTGATCGTGGGGACGAATGAAAATATCAGACAAATGCAACATATAGGGGATCAAACCATCACTGTTTTCAAAAACGAAGACAAACTTGTGCCCCTCCCTCAACTGAATCAAAACGATTTGATTTGTGCCGTTAACCCCTTGAGGCAATCGCTTGTGGAGGAGGAAAGAAACAGTACCTATGTATCCGGATTTCTGCGGGATCGGTTTCCTGATACTCCTTATATACGATTTGATGCTAAGATTGAAGAATCCACGGTTGAAGATGTTTTAAAGGGTCAATCAGGGGAAACAGCCATTGTCATGACTGAAAATGCCTATCTTTTCCCTGGGCAGAAAAAATTGGTTCAAACGTTAATCAGTCGGTATAAAAGGGTTTTGTTAATCGCATTAAGAAATCCCTATGACGGCGGGCTTATTGGGGTTAATAACTCTGTTTTTTCATATGGATACAGTTTACCCAATCAAAAGGCTTTGATTAAGGTGTTAAGGGGTGAAATAAAGGCACAGGGAACATGTCCGGTCCGAATAGGGATCATCGATTAGGCGATAGCAGATTAGAGGGTGAATCTGATTTCCACTGCTTTGCCCAAAAACAAGCAGTCTCTTTCCCATTCTTCTGGCTTGAAGAAGAGGGGATCATAATTGCTGTTTTCGCTTAACAACCAGATTCCTTGTTTGGTGTGATAGAGCCTTTTCAGTAACGCCCGATTGCTATTGACAATAACTAGCGCTACGTCTTTGTTGTTGAACCGTTCGATGGGGATACGTTTGATTAATGCAATCGCTCCGTTTTTAATCAAAGGCTCCATGCTTTCTCCATGTACTCTTACGGCGAAATCCGCATCATCTCCGTACAGATAATCTTCTATGTTTTCTTGGGCCATGATATTTGCCCCTGCTCCCGTTACTCCCAGCAGGGGGATTTGATCCTGCAAGTATTCCAATGCAATGTGTGCATCAATATCTTTTTGCTTCAGATAAGCACTAATTTGTTCAACCGCATCTTCCTTTTGAGAGGGTAGGATTGGTTGAATGCCTTCGCTGATTCGTAATAGATACTCCAAAGAAATTTCAAACAAGTTAGATAACTTGATCAAGATTTTTTTTGATGGTTTTCGGATACCTCTTTCATAAGCGGAAATGGTTGACATATTAAGTTTCAAAAGCTTGGCTAATTCCTGTTGGCTTAATCCCCTTTTTTCTCTTAACTCCTTTAAGAGTGTTTGGATGGACACTTTTTTTGGCTCCTTTTCCTTTTTAGATACTTTTAAAGTATAGCACATCACAGGGGGTCATACAAAATGTATGATTTAAAAAAGAAAAAATCAAAAAAAGAAATAACACTTGACAAATTGTGCGAATTGGTATATAATCATTTTGAAAGACAAAAGACAATAACCCCAATAACTTCCCTACCCCCTCCCCGGGGGTTTTTTTGTATGGTTAGGAAAAAAAGTCTCCTTCGAATCAAAATATCCTGGAATCATTCCATGGTTTCACTTTATCTCTGATATAATAGAAAAAATGAATTCTTAATCGTCAACGAGTAAATGATTATGATCATGTGATTCGAAATTATTGCCGTTGCCTTATAAAAGAGCATTCGTATCGGGGGGGCTTATGAGCAAAGAAGAGGATATAAAAAGAAGAATTGTTAATGATAGCACTTTAAAAAGCGTCATCGATCATTCAGAGATGGCTGTTTTTTGCAGGGATTTTCAGGGAAAGGTAATTTATTGGAATAAAGGGGCTGAGATTCTATACGGATATTTAAGCAACGAAATAGTAGGGAAATCCGTTTTAGCAATTAAACCTGCACAGTATCCGCTTGAGATGCCTTTTGTCGATGAAAGGGTGCAACAAGGGGGTGTGATCCAGGGCATTGAAAGCTTACGAAAGGATAAAAAGGGAAATACAATAGCTGTGTTAAGCAATATTGTTCCGCTTGAACAGAATGGCGAGTATGTTGCCGCTATTCATTTTGAAAAAAATATTACCCCTGAAAAAAATGCCTCCCATGAAAAGCGTTTCAGAAAGATTCTGGAAAGCTTTCCGGATGTTATATTCGAATTGAATAATGATTTTCGAGTGATATGGGCAAACAGAGTGGCATTAGAGATTGAACCGTTAGCCATTGGGAAACAATGTTTTGAGGCATTTGTAAATTTACAAAAACCCTGCGATGGTTGTGCGATTGTAAAAGCAAAAGAGACAGGGGTTAGTCAGCAGAGTTTAACACATCATGACGATTTCCAGAATGAAGAAAAATTTTGGGAGAATTTGGCAATACCGGTTAAGGATACTTACGGGAACATCACTTCCATTATTGAAGTCTCAAGAGATGTAACCACAAGAAAACTAGCCGAAAAAGAACTGATGAAAACAAAAGAAAGATTGGAATTAGCGATGGAGGCGGGAAATGTTGCCTGGTGGATATGGAATTATCCCAGCGGATATGTAGAATACGATAAGCGTAAAGCACAAATGGCAGGTTATTCTTATGAGGAGTTTCCTAAAAATGTTTATGAGATAACTGAATTGATTCATCCTGAGGATTACGACAGAACAATGAAGGTGATGACAGAACATCTCAAGGGCATGATCCCTGAATACAGGATCGATTATCGACTCAGAACAAAACAAGGAGATTATGTTTGGTTTCACGATAGAGGGAAAGTCATTGAACGTCAGGAAGACGGAAAACCTCTTAAGTTGTCGGGAGCGGTTATCGATATTACCAAAAGAAAACAAGTTGAAGAAAAACTGAGAGCCACTCTTGAAAAGCAAAAGAAATTCGATGAATCACTACAACTGGCAAAAAACCAAGCAGAAGAGGCCAGTAGAGCCAAAAGTGAGTTTTTAGCAAATATGAGTCATGAAATTCGAACGCCGCTCAACGGTATTGTGGGATTCACAGAGCTGCTTCAGAAAACGGATTTGTCAAGATCACAAAAAAGGTATATGGATCATGTCCATAATTCTGCTACAGCATTGTTGGATATCATCAACGATATTCTTGATTTTTCAAAGATTGAAGCGGGAAAGCTGGAACTGAATTATGAAATAACCGATTTAAATGAGTTGATTTCTCATTCACTGGATGTGATTCAATACAAAACACAGGAAAAAGAAATCGAATTGATCAAAGAAGTGGATAAAAGTGTCCCACCTTATGTTTTAGCAGATCCGGTTCGATTACGGCAGATTTTAACCAACTTACTCAGCAATGCTGCAAAATTCACTGAAAAAGGTCAAATTATCATCAATGTAAAAACGATTCATTGGGTGAAAGAGACTTCACGAGCACAACTCCTTTTCTCAGTGCAAGATACAGGTATTGGTATTTCTCGTGAAAATCAGCAGAAAGTCTTTCATTCATTTTCTCAGGCTGATTATTCCACAACAAAGAAATATGGAGGAACCGGATTGGGACTCAGTATTACGAATAATCTTCTTAAATTGATGGGTAGCCGCATTAAACTTGAAAGTCAACTTGGAAAAGGCAGCCTTTTCTCTTTTGTTTTGGATTTGGAAACTGTTGAGGTTGATACTTCAACGGCCAACTCATCTAGTCTGATCGGAGAAGGTTCTAAAAAGAAAAACTCTATGGACTATAAAATCGATTTGGATCTCCCTTCATTTCGAACAAATCCCGTGAAAGTGATGGTTGTTGAAGATAACGAAGTGAACATGGAATTGACTGAGATGATTCTTAAGGATATTTTTGGGGATTTGCAAAAGGGAAAAAATATTTCAATTGTTAAGGCTATCAACGGCCAAGAAGCCGTTCAGAAATATTTTACCGAATCACCGGAGATTATCTTTCTTGACATTCAGATGCCAATAAAAAATGGTTATCAGGTGGCACAAGAGATTAGGAGAGATGATCCGAATCACGAACGGGTCTTTATCATCGCCTTGACAGCGGCAGCTGTTAAAGGGGAACAGGAGAAATGCCTTGATGTTGGTATGGATGCCTATTTGACAAAACCAGTTGCTGTTGAGGCCATTCTAAACATTTTGAAGGATTACCTTCTCAAACAAAAAGATCAGGTTTTAACTGATAAATTTCAGGGTACTGAAGCGACATCAAAGGGTGAATCATGCGGCCAAACCAGACCAATCGTTCATTTTAACAAAGAACTTTTACAAACGGCTTTTGGCGGCGATTTACAGATGTATCAGCACATTCTCGATTTGGGGAAAAGCGCATTGGTTGCTGAAGCAGAAAAACTCACCCGTCATTTTTTAACAGATCAGATTGACGGTGTTGGTAGAACAGCTCACAAAATCAAGGGAATGGCTTTAAACCTTAGATTCGAACAATTACAACAATTATCTGAGATCCTTGAAATAAAAGCGATGGAAGAACAATCGATAAAGGCTTTTCATTCTTATTATGTCGATGTAAGTGAAGAAATCAAAATTTTGCTGCGATTATTAGAAAACGAATGAAATCGAATGTATAACCCTTCATCATACCAAAGACTTAGTCAGAGTGACTGACTCACCGTGTTTATAATGAACAGGAATGGCAAATTATGAAAGGGAGCAAAACCAGAGTCATTTGATATAATGGCTAAGAATTAAGATATGCGATGGTTACGGATAGAATTCAAAACATTTGAAGAATGGAAGTGAAAGAATGGCAAAGAACTTAGTATATGCTCAATCCGGTGGTGTTACCCCTGTGATCAATGCTTCAGCATACGGTGTAATTTCTTCTGCGCTTAACACCGATTCGATTAATAAAGTCTACTCAGCCAAAAACGGGATACAGGGAATATTGGATGAAGAGCTTTTTGTTATGAATAATGAAAGAAAAGAGGAAATTGAAAAGATGGCCTATACTCCGGGAGGGATTTTTGGTTCCTGTCGGGTAAGAATTAAAACGGAAGAACAGTTGAATCGAATCTTTTCGGTGTTTAATGCACACAAGATTGGTTATTTTTTATATAATGGAGGAAATGATTCCATGGAGACAGCTTATGCTGTGTTTGAGTATGCTAAAAAGATCGGTTATGATTTAAAGGTCTTTGGTATTCCAAAGACTGTGGATAACGATTTATTGCATACCGATCATTGTCCGGGATACGGTTCTGCAGCAAAGTTCACTGCTACTGCAATTTTGGAGGCCACCAGGGACTTGAAATCAATGAGTACATCTTCTACTAAGGTGTTTTTGATGGAATCAATGGGACGACATGCAGGATGGCTGGCAGCTTCTGCAGCGCTTTCTCAGGAAGTAGAGGAATCTGTGGCTAGGGTAATCCTCATGCCAGAAGTTGCTTTTTCCAAAGAGCGCTTTCTAAAACGGGTTGAAGAGGAAATCATCAAACGGGGATTTTGTTCCGTTGTAGCGTCTGAGGCATTAAGGGATGAAAATGGCTCTTTTTTATCAGATGCCGGGTACACCGATTCTTTTGGAAATGTGCAGTTAGGAAAGATAAGTTCGGTCCTCGAGCAAATGATCAAAGCTGAATTAAAAGTAAAGATACACACGGCCTTGCCTGACTATTTGCAAAGATCCTCTCGGCATATTGCCAGCCTAACCGATTGGCAGGATGCTATAGAAGTTGGGGCCAGGGCGGTTTTGTGGATGAGTAAACAAGAGGTTAGCGGAAAGATGGTCACGATTATCAGAGATATGGATCAACCGTATATCAGACATTTTGATACGGTTGACCTTTCGACGGTCGCCGGAGGAACAAAAACCTTGCCGGCTGATTATATCGATGCAACCGGGTATAATGTAACAGACAAATTCAGAAACTATGCGAGACCATTAATTATTGGAGAAACTCCCAATCAATATATGTATGGCGTTCCTATGTATTCAAAATTGCGGTATTGCCTTGAAGAAAAGTGCTTATGATCATATTCGGAAGAAAAAATAACACTTGTTTTAATTTCGTCAATTTTAAAAGAGTTAAAAAACATTAAAAACGTGGAGGAACGAGATGAAATCTTTTGAGTTAGTTATTATTGGTGCAGGTCCCGGGGGATATGTTGGAGCTATTAGAGCGGCTCAGCTGGGTATTAAGACAGCAGTCATTGAGAAAGACAAACCGGGTGGAGTGTGTTTAAACATCGGATGTATTCCTTCGAAAGCCCTTATCCATCAGGCTGAAAAATATAATGCGATTACCGATTTGGAGAAAATGGGAATGAAAGTGGATCGAACGAACTTTGATTACAAAGAAGTGCACAAAAAATCAAGATTAGCTGCCAAAAAACTCTCCAAAGGTGTGGAATTTCTACTGAAAAAGAATCAAGTGGATTATATAGAGGGAGAAGCTGTTTTTGAGGATCGAAATACCATTTTGGTCAATGGTGAACAGATTCACGGTGATCATATTGTCATTGCAACAGGTTCGAGACCAAAACAGATACCTGGTTTTGAGATTGATGAGGAAAATGTGATCAGTTCAACAGGTGCTTTGATGTTAGAAAAGCTTCCCGAAAAGATGTTAATTCTGGGAAGCGGTGCCATCGGTGTGGAATTTTCTCACATTTTCAATTCTTTTGGTGTAGAAGTCCATTTAGTTGAAATGCTCGATTCGATTATTCCCACGGAGGATCGAGATATTAGCGAAGAATTGGAGAAGGCCTTTAAGAAGAGAAAAATAAAGGTGTATACTTCTACAAAAGCAACCGGATATGAGAAAACAGAACATGGATTAACGGTTCATTTAAAAGATAAAAATGATCATGAGGTGACGGTAGCGGTTGACAAGATTCTGTTAGCAGTAGGGCGGTCAATCAACATCGAAAATCTAGGTTTAGAAAAAATTGGAATTGAGTTGGAAAGAGGTAATTTCATCAAGGTGGGGGATTATTACGAGACCACCGTTAAGGGAGTGTATGCGGTAGGGGATGTGGTATCTTCCCCGTTATTAGCTCATGTTGCATCTAAAGAAGCGGAAATAGCTGTGGAACACATAGCTGGAAAAGAAGTTGAGAAAAGGCTTGATCCGCTGATGGTTCCTGGTGCAGTTTATTGTGAACCGGAAATTGGCAGTTTTGGATTGAAAGAAAAAGATATTCAGAATCAAGCGGTTATCGTGTCAAAGTTTCCCTATAAAGCGATCGGAAAAGCAACTGCTGTAGAACAGTCGGAAGGATTCATCAAGATATTGACTGAAGAAATGACAGGCAAGATACTTGGTGCCAGTATTATTGGCGCCCAAGCTACTGAACTGATTCATGAGCTGCTTTTAGCGAAGGATAATGGCCTTTCGGCGAAAAAAATTGCAAGCATGATTCATGCACATCCCACCCTTTCTGAGGGGTTAATGGAAGCATCAAGAGCATCTCAAGGATGGGCGATTCATATCTGATCGAGATGATGGCCTTAATTATAGTGAGGAGTGAGTTTTCATGCCGAATTGGCTCTATTTGATCCCTTTTTTGTGGTTTTGTTTTAGTGCTGTTGTGAAATATATCAAATCAGGCGGTCAAAAAATAGTGATGCTGGGTGATTTTGTTATTGCAACGGGATTTTTATATCAACTGGTTTTTCCCGAAGGATCAATTGGTTTTTATATTGCCGGAGCGGGCGTCGTTTTTGATTTGACCCTGTATGTGTTTGTCCAAAAACAAGCAAAATCAAAACAGAGCAAAAGAAAAGAAGAATAGAAAAAACGAGGAAAGAAAAAAGATGCTGAAAAGCATCTTTTTTCTCGTGATATAATCAACCGGTTTCATAATGATTTGAACGGATTCGATCAGTTGGAAAGGAAAGTGATGAAATGCCAAAAGTTTTTAGAAAAGAACGGATTGAGGCTGAGATGTTAAGGGTGATGGCTGAAGCGATTACCAATTGGAAGGAACCGGTTATCCCCAAGGAACTTATTTCATTCACGCGATGTGAATTATCAAGGGATAAACGTCATGCGAAGATTTTTGTGAGCATATTTGATCCGGATAATGGAGAAGAACATGCTAAAGAAATCTTTGAGACATTAAATAAAAAAACGGGTTATTTTAGAGGATATTTGGGCAGACAAATCCGGCTTTATTATACACCTGAGATTAAATTGATTCACGATCTGGGAATTAAACAAAGTGTCAAAATGCAAAAGATCATTGACAATCTTCATCTCCAATCGGATCAACAGGAAGAGCCGGAGGAATAGAGTTGGAGTCGATTAACGGCATCTTGCCTTTGTATAAACCGGTTGGCCCCACTTCACATGATATGGTCAGTTGGCTCAGAAAAAAATTAAATATCAAAAGAATCGGCCATTCTGGAACCTTGGACCCCTTTGCTCAAGGGGTTCTTGTTATGGGTATCGGCAAAGGAACGAGAATTCTCGAGTATTTGAAAGATGCCTACAAAGTATATACCATGACGTTCAGGCTTGGGTTGATGACTGACACCTATGACATCGAAGGGAAAGTGATCAGCAACGAAGAAGTATATTTAAATGAAAGCGATATCGTCGATGCCGTAATGAGTATGCAAGGGTTTCAAAAGCAGGTGCCGCCTCTTTATTCTGCCAAAAAATATCAAGGGAAGAAATTGTATGAATATGCCCGGAAAGGTAAGATTATCAAGATGCCGCCTCGGGATGTTGAAATACAGTCGATTGAGATTTTGAAGTTGTTGGGGAGAGATATAACCCTCCAAGCGACTGTTTCTGCTGGGACTTATATGCGGTCATTGGCTTTTGATATCGGTATGAAATTGGGTACAACGGCTTGTGCTGTTGATTTGATAAGAAATTCCAATGGCCGGTTTGAGGCGGAAATGTGTTTGAGGATGGAAGAAAATCCGGAATATGATTTGGATAAGCTATCAAAATATATGATCTCGTTAAGCGATGCGTTATCAGAATTCCCAGTTGTCAAGGTAGATAATTGTTTTGAAGAGAAAGTGTTGAACGGAAATCCCGTCCGCTTAGATTGGGTCTTGGAAAAGGGGGATTTTAAAAAAGAACAACTGTTACGAATTGTCAATGAGCAAAATGAACTGATCGCATTGGGCTATGCTCAAAGAAACGCATCCTTCTTTGAAACATTAAAACATCAGGCAAGGGATGAGATTGTCATCCGCATTAAGAAGGTATTTGGAACTGGTTCTTTCGGAGAGAATAAAACAGATGTCGAATAGAAACTCATTGACAATGGGCATTTTTGATGGTGTTCATATTGGTCACAGAAGGTTGATAGAAAAAACAAAGGAAGTCGTTGAAGAAGGTGCTCAGACAGTATTATTGACATTTGAATACCCAGCATCTTATTATTTTCACAATGAGAGTTTTCCGGGCTTGATATATTCACCTGAAAAGAGAAAGACGATTATTCAATCATTGGGGATTGATAAGGTGGAATTTCTGGATTTCAGAAAATTTCATACCAAAACGCCTTTGGAATTTATTCAGTATGTAAGTGAGCAATATCATCCCTTAGAGTTAACAGTTGGGTTTAACTTTCATTTTGGGAAAGATAAAGTCGGTACTGCAGAGCTTTTGCGGGATTTAGGACATCGTTGTGGCTTTAGAACCAATGTTGTCTCAGCTGTTAATTGTTCTGGTCACCGGGTTAGCAGCTCTTTAGTTCGTTATTATTTGAAAAATGGAGACATTCAAAGAGCCAACGAGATACTGAAACGACCGTATTCAATTGAGGGAAAAGTATATGCTGATCAGGGTATCGGTAAAAAACTGGGCTTTCCGACAGCTAATCTTTTTCGAGAAGGGCATGAAATGTTGGTGCCCTCTTTTGGCGTTTATTTAGCGTATACCCCTCAATTAGGTTTTGGTTTGATGAATATAGGCAATCGGCCAACAGTTAGTGATCAAGAAAAAGTGCATTATGAAATTCATTACTTAGAAGGTGATCATTATCTGTATGGAATGCATGTTGTATGTTATTTGATTGATTTTTTAAGGGTGGAAAAGAGATTTTCATCTGTTAATGAGTTGGTTTCTCAGATTAAGCAAGACAGAATACAAGCCCTCGAAAAGATAGAAACGCTAAATCATGAAGAGGAAGGGTGGAAATATGAGGTGGAGTAAATGGACGTTTATTTTCCTCGTTGTGTTTTCAGGAATTATTTTCATCGCCTGGGAGTTTTTTGTCACCAGCCGCATGAGCTTAGATGTTCTAGTTATCTATCCGGCGGGTATCTCGGATGATGTCGGATTTCAAATGAAGGTTTATTCCTTCGATTTTTCAGACGAGAAGCTCATATTACCCCATGATGAAGCTATTCATTTTTCGAACATGCCATTTGGAGACTACTTTTTTGAATTAACCTTAGACGACCGTCTCCTGATAAAGGAATTCCACAATTTTCAGTCAGGTTTTTCGTTCAAAAGAACAAAAGAGACCGTGACACTTGATGTGACTGAATTGGCTTCTATTGCTTCAATCAGCTACAAGATAGTCGATCCATATTTAACCATTAAATGGAACGGCAAATACATGGGGGCTTTTCGCCCCACAGATTATTTGATTGGGTTAAATGGAAGAGAGCAGGTATTAAGCGTGAATTACGTGGAAATGGATGTTTTGAAAGAGCTGCTTGAAGGAGAAGATACCGTGATCATTGATATCATTCCCTTAACCCAGTCCGGTGGAAAACTGCTGAGTTATGAATATGAGATTCCAATACGCATGGAAAGCGTCTCTTTGGATATTCCCAAAGGTTTCAACGTTTACGATATGAGCATGAGTATTCAAGAAAAACGTATTCCCATCGATCCTTACAATCCCATTATCAATTTCCCGGTTATTGATTTCATCGAGACAACCATTCCTTTTGAAATTTACTATTATGAAGACAGGATTTGGAAGTCGGAAATCAATTTGTCAGCCACAAAAGATTTGATCTCTCTACCGTCAATTCCTCAAGCAACCGTAAGCCATGTTGAGTTAAGCGATGCGACTGTTACATTGTATTTAGATCTGGAAAAAGACGAAGAATTTTTGTATAACCGTTTTAAACACTTTATCATTCAACAGGATACGCTTAGTACAACTTGTACAGAGCGATTCACTTATTCCAACAATCATCAACAGCTGCAGATCACCCCCCTTTTTGAACCGGATATTCAGGGAGATGCTTTATTATTCGAAATTCCGGAGCCTCCTTTTCCGCAATTTCATACCTTCATGCTGAATGAAGATCTTCAATTTGCTCCCTCAATCAAGGTTTACTCGGAAAGCTTTTTACCGCTCAACGGCATGCTGCGTGTAGATAATTCCGTTGAGATCAACTTGCCTGATTTTTCAAAGGAATATTTTTATGAAGCCAACTTTAACCGGGATGAGGTGCATCTGATAGAGGTTATCCTTGAAGATGTATATGGACAACAGGCACAAAAGGCTAAATGGATCTCAACAGCGGTCCCTGAAACGACGTTCTTTACTAAATACGAACTAAATGAGAATCAAATTCTTTCTGTTGAGTGGGATGAACTCATGATTTATGACAGAATCGAACTCATCGTGACGGATGATTATAATATCAAACGTTTCAATCCCGAAGGTGCATCGCTTCAGGCGGATCTTTCAAGAACGCTGCTGAGACAACCCCTAAGGGTCATTTTAAAAGGCTATTTAAATGATGAAGAATATACCGCTGCCGTTATCGAGGGAATCAAAACCGAATAGTATTCAAGAGTTGTTTATTCTAACGTAAACATTTGAGTGGGATGATTGATGTAATTGATGACTCGTCCTTCCCAAGTTCTGATTGTTACATATTCTTTGCCTCTTGATATGAGATATTCGGGTAAAATAGGAGTTTTACCATATCCACCTGGAGCGTTAATGATAAAAGTGGGGATCGCTAACCCCGATGTATAGCCTCTTAGATATTCCATGATTTCCAAACCGTCATCTACAGAAGTGTTAAAATGTGAAGTTCCTTTGACGTGTTTGGCATGAAAGATATAATAGGGTCTGACTCTTACTTTCAATAACTCTTGATTCAGTAATTTCATAATGTTTTTATCATTGTTGATCCCGTTTAGTAGGACGGCCTGGTTACCTAATGGAATGCCAGCATCAGCTAGTTTTTCACATGCTTTCTTTGCTTCAACGGTGATTTCTTTTGGGTGATTGACGTGGACATTGATATATAGAGGATGATATTTTTTTAGCATTGAAACCAGTTCATCCGAAATTCTCTGAGGCATGGTAACAGGCGTTCTGGAACCAATACGAATGATTTCAACATGGTCAATTCTTCTCAGTTGAGATAAGATGTTTTCAATGTAAGAATCAGTCATGGTCAACGGATCTCCGCCTGTGATTAAGACATCCCTAATTTCATTATTTTCTGCAATGTATTGGATGGAATTGTCTATGACTGATGCCGGTTGGGGGAGATCTTCTTCGCCGATGTTCCTTCGTCTTTGGCAATGTCTGCAAAACATGGCGCATTCGTTGGTGACATTTATGATGAGACGGTCGGGGTATCTTCTTGTAACCGTTCCCGCAGGATTGGTTAAATTCTCATGCATTGGGTCTAATTCCCCTTCCTTGTCCGTGTTTTCAAAGATGGTTGGTATGGCTTGCAATCTGATCGGACAATATGGATCATGTTTGTCCATCAGACTAGCGTAATAAGGAGAAATCGCCCAACGATATCTTTCACCCACTTTTTTTACCGCTTGCTGTTGTTTTTCGGATAGATCAACGATGCTCGAAAGCAAAGACACATCACTGATACGATTGGCTAATTGCCAATGATAGTCGTTCCATAGCTTATCGGTGCAGTTTAATGCACCCATAATTCTCTTTCTGTTTTCCTCATATTCTTCTTTCAGTTCCATGCCCTTTTTTATGTGCTTTTTGGCTTCTAAATAGTCGCTAATCCTTTTTTTCAGTTCTTCGGCTCTTTCTAACGATATTCGTTGTTTTGAAATAGCCTCATGATTATTGTTCATATCAACCACAAAACCACCTCCTTCAGAGTTTGGTTAATACTTGGGGTATTAGGGATTGATAACGATGGGAATTAGTCTTTCTTGTTATCAGAAATATTTGGATTAGAAGATGCAGTTTCCCCAAAATAATTATAAAGGATTAAGATAGATAAGTCAAATAATCTAAAATTGGTTTGTATTTCATATTATTTTTTCGTTTAGTTTAGCCGTTTTTTTGGTATAATGGAGCAAAGGTATATGACTTTGCCGTGAGAGGTGAAACGATGTCGATTGGGAAAAAGTTGTTAATGGGGTTTGGTTTGATTGTCGTATTATTATTAGTGGTAATGGTGATTTCTTTTGTTTCGAGTCAACGAATCAAAGTAGAAGGGGAGACAATCGTCGATCAGGCGAGAGATGCCAGAATAGAATATACTGAATTCACAAGTATAGACTTTTTTGAATCCGATTTAAAGGACATGATCCAGTATGTACTAAGACTGGGTTATGTTACGAACTCACAGGAAAGGGAAGAAATGTATGTTGAATATCAGAGAATGTTTCAAGCCATTGTCAAATTAGCACAGGAAGACGGTTTTTATCCCCTTCTTGAATCTGAATTAATGGGTTTAAATGATAATGTTGAAGAGATATTTGCTCAAAAGACCGCTGAATTGGCAGCTTTATCTGAGTTGTCAGCAGATAAGAGTTCAGCTGATGAGATACGAGAGCAGTTAGTAGAATTATACAAACAAAAAGATCTCATGTTAAAACGGGATGACATGAATATTGTCAAGTTTATTCAAAAATTACAGCAGATCAGACAGAGTTATTCTTCGCTTGAACAGCGGGATGAATCCAAAGAAAGTCAAATAAAAGAAGAATTAAAAAAGGCCGATCTTGATAAATTGACCTTTGTTGAAATGGATATGCTTTGGGATTCAAATATTCTGGGTGGTCCAGTTATTCCTGAACTGTCTTTGATTATGCTGTATGCACGAGAATTGATGGCAACAGACGGGCATTATTCTAATTTTTCTTCCAATATGAAACAAGCAAAAGAAGATATTTTGGCATTTATTGATGAAGAAAATCAAGGAAGTTATGCGACATATGATGTGGTAACTTCCGTTTATATACCCTTTTCCGTTGAAAAATACGAAGAAAAATTAAAAGTTTTGCAAGAACTGCTGTTGAAAATCAGCCGTATGGAAGTGAATTTGCAGGCTAAAGATAATATGGTCGGGTATCATTCTCAAACTGCAGAACAGGCGAGAATAAACTCCCTGAATAGGATTAAGAATGAGCTGTCTGCCATCATGGATCGACTGAATATTCAAATAGGACAAATGAGTGCTGACAGTTCTAACAAATTCAACGATCATATCAATCAGGTTGAAAAGAAAAGTGAGGATAGTGTTGCCCTCATTAATCAAATGAATTCGTATATTTTAATTGTACTGATTGGATCCGTACTGATTAGTATGATGATCGCAAGTGTTATATACACAAACATCAAAAAACCGATCAAAAGTATTTTGAAGAAAACGGAAAGAATGAAAGATTTAGACTTTTCTGTTGAATTTGAAGAAAATAAGAAAAATGATGAAATGGGCCAATTGGACACGGCCTTGGAAGAAATTGTTTATGCTGTTAAGGACACCGTTGAAAATGTCAAAAAAGCAATTGAGGAAGTAAAGAATTCGACCGAGAAACTTGAAAAAGTAGCAGGGGAATCTGAAACGATCTCGAAAGAACTCAAGACACAGGCGGACAAGACAGAAAACGATGTACAAGACACATCAGCAGCGATAGAAGAAGTGAGTTCGGG
>Ga0209607_1000054_pt1 | contig 88324 bp, 59 predicted proteins | sample AD_UKC117_MetaG_FD_184413 | JGI IMG/M metagenome (GOLD analysis project Ga0209607, IMG submission 184413) | Active sludge microbial communities of municipal wastewater-treating anaerobic digesters from Hong Kong - AD_UKC117_MetaG (SPAdes)... | ecosystem: Engineered > Bioreactor > Anaerobic >... | reverse complement strand
CGCTCAGCGTGTCGGTCAGGTCAAAGCTCGCGTCCGTACCACCACTGTTCGTCAGCGTGATCGTGTACGTCAGCTGCTCGCCGTCCTCCGCAATGCCGTCACTCGTGATCGACTCGCTGGTCAGCGCCTTCGTCACCGTCACGTTGACAACGTTGTCGGTGTCGGTGGATGTGTTGTTGGAAGTATTGGGGTCAGGCGACGTCGGCGTTGCAGTCGCCGTGTTGGCGACCGTGGGATTCGGGTAGGCGAACGGAATCGCAAGCGTGACGCTGTACTGGACGCTGGCACCGACGGCGAGCGCCGAAATAGTCTGGTTGATGTTGCCGCTACCGCTGGCAGCAGGACATGCCGCGCCGGTACAGCTCCAGGCGGTGATGCTGGTTCCGGCAGGTGCGTTATCGACGACCTGGATGGACGTTGCAGGATCCGGCCCGTAGTTGGTGACGGTGATCGCATAGACGGTCGATCCGCCCCGGGTGACGGAGGCAAGCCCGTCGTCCTTGACCACCACGACATCCGACGAGGACACCGAGGTCGTCACCGTGGACTGGTTGTTGCCAGGTGTCGGATCGACGATACCGGCAGGCACACCGACATTGGCGGTATTCGGGATATTGACGCCGCGCGTGCTGGCGGTCGTGCTGATGACGATGTCGCAGAAGCCACCCGCAGGCAGGCTGGGAATCGTGCCGCTGAGCACGTTCCCTGCAAGGCTGACGTTGGCAGGCGCACAGCTGGCGCCAGCGCCGGGCGTCACCGTGACGATGCTCGCTGCCGTCATCTGGACCGGCAGCGTGTCGCTGACCGTGGCGCCGGAAACCGTCGCCGCACCATTGTTCCCGATGCGGATCAGGTAGCGGAGTTCGGTACCCGGCAACAGCGAACCGGAAAGAGAGCTGCTGTAGTTGGCGTAGGCCGTGCCGCATGCGGGACCGGCACACTGCAGTTTCTCGGCAAAGAGGTCGGCGAGCAGCGGCACAGGATCGACGGCGCAGCCTGGGAACGGTGTAGCGCTACCGGCGCACTGGCCCGCCGTCGTACTGGTGACGCTGGTACTGGCGCCCAAGTCCGAATCGCCGCCGCCTGCGATCTGCGTCCGGTTGACGATGCTGTTCCCGGCACCGGCCTGGACGAGCAGGTTGAACGAAATCGTGGTGCTGGCCCCAGCAGCTAGCACAGGGGTGGTCCGGTTGCAGGTGATGAAGCCCGGCGCCGGAGCCGCCGTGTAGGTACAACTGAAGCCACCGCTGTTGAAAGTCGCAGCACCGGTGTAGGCCATACCCACGGGAATGACATCCACTACGCGCATCTGACCGGATGTGGCAGTGTTGCCGGAGTTGGTCACCAGCAGATTGAAGCCAACCGTATCGCCTGGACTACGCGCCTGCGGGTCCGCATGTGACTTCGCCACCCGAAGCTGGACAATGTTGCTCTGTGCGACACCCAGATCCAGTGCACAGCCAGCCGGGGTGTTGTTGCCGGTACAGGCGTTGGTCTGCCCGGCCGTGGGTGCTCCGGGCAACAGGTCCGGATCACCGCCACCACCGATGCGGGCGTGATTGACGTACTCGGTGCCATTGGTGGCGGCGTTGACGTTCGCCACAATGCTGAAACTGCTGGAACCACCGGCAGGGATGGAGACGGCGCTGGTACAGGTTGCCGTGTTGTTGTCGTTGCGCGTACACGACCAGTTGCCGGCGTTGGGACCGGCGACCACCAGCGGGTTCGACCAGGTCATCGGCGCCGGTAGTTCGTCGCGGAAGAAAATCGTGCCCACGGAAGCCGCGTCGCCGCTGTTGCTGACCGTGAACACATAGGTGGTCTGCCCGTTCACGGGAAGGCCGGTGTCGTTGTCGGTCTTGGCCAGCGACAGGTTCACCCGGCGCACCGGATCCTGCACCGACGCGCAACCGGTGAAAGCACTGCTGGCCTGGGTTGCCGGCGGTACCGGTGCCGGACAGGCCGACGCGCTAGCCGATGTCGGCAAACCGGGCTTGATCGGATCGCCACCGCCACCGACCGCGGCACGGTTGACCACCGAGCTGCTGGCCGAAGCGGAGATCGTCACGTCGAACGAAATCGACGCCGATGCCGCAGGCGCCAGCGGCGTGGTGCTGTTGCAGGTCACCACACCCGCGGCGTGCGAGCAACTGAAGCCACCGGTGGTGGTGAAGCCAGTCGCAAAGCTCAGGTCGACCGGCAGCACGTCGACCACGCGGAAATTGCCGCTGGTCGGCTGGGAGCCGATGTTGGTGACGGTGAGGCTGTAACTGCCGCTACCACCGGCGATGAATCCGCCACTGCTGGACTTCGAGAGCTGCAGGTAGGGCGCATTGACGGTATCGGCATCAATGGCGCAGCCGGGCACGATGTCATTGGCCGAGCAGGCCGAAGTATTGCCGGCATCAGGCACCGGCTTACGCGGATCGCCACCACCACCGACACGCGCCCGGTTGATGATGGCGGAACCATTGGCGGCAGATACCAATGCGTTGAAAGCAAAGCTGCTGGTGCCCGAGCCCGGGATCGAAACCGCGGACGTGCAGGTGATCACGCCGGAGGCCGCATTGCAGCTCCAGTTCGCCGCCTGCGGACCACTGAGGGCGACGCTGCCATCCGGCACGCTGAGCTGGACCGGCAGGACATCGACCACGGTAATGCTGCCGAAGGTCGCAGCGGCACCCTGATTGGTGACCGTCAGCGAATAGGTGGTGCTGCCGGTGGTCTGCTGGATGTCGATACCGTTGCTCTTGCGCAGTATCAGATCCGGCGCACACTCTGCACCCGGGATTACACCGGGAACATTGGGCGTCTGGAACGTCGTCAGACCACCGTTGTTACCGCCCGACTCATAGGTATCGCCGCTGCCGTTGGTGGTGTAGCCAGGCGTGCCGCCGCCAACACTGGCGTTGAGGGCCATCGATGCCGGCGAAAAAGCGACAAAGCCGCCACCGCCCCCGCCGCCCGGACCGTGCCGGTTCGCAAGCCCGCCCGTGTTTCCGGCCCACGCATTACCACCATCACCGCCACGCGCATCAACCGTGGCGGTGCCGCCTTCCACGGTATGCAGGACCACGGTGCCACCAGCACCACCGCCGCCAGCGGCATCGTTGCGGACGTTGTATCCGTGCGCACCGCGCACGTCGATGACACCGGTGCCGGTGACATTGCGAGCACGAAGGATGACCAGACCACCACCGGAGGCGCCCGAGGAACAGATGCCAACCGAGAACGGGCCACTGCTGCTCGCATTGTCCGTGCGAACGCCACAACTGATGCCGTTGTTCAGATAGGTGTTGGCGTCATCGGTGGCGTTGTTGGTGCCGCCACTTCCACCGCCACCACCGAGGATGGCGCGATTGAACGCCAGCACCGATGCATAGCCGGCACCGCCGCGTCCGTTGGTGTCATTGAGCGGCGCGTTCCACGGACGCCCACCGAAACCGCCCTGCGCATAGTTGCCGCCGCCGCCGCCGCCCGCGTTGCGCGAATTCGATGCAGAGGATGCGCTGCCGTCCGTACCGCCGCCGCCGGCGTTGCCCGGCGCGCCTCGGGCTCGATCACCCTGCGGATAACCCTGGGCGCCGTTGTCGACGCGAACCAGGTCCGCGACATTCGGTACAGGCACACCAAAATTATTGGTCTTGCGTGCGATGTAACGCGGCGTTCCGGCGATGCCCTCGCCCTTGCCGCCGTGCGTGATACCCGACTCGATGGTTCCGTCCGCGGCGCGCCACGCCGTGTCTGTTCCACCGCCGGTACCGTTGATGCCCGCCGCACCGCGAAAACCTCGACCGGCCGCGAACACGGCACGGTTGGCAATGCCTTCGACCGTCGCAGAACCCAGCGTCAAGGTATCGCGGACATCAAGCGCGACCACGCCACCGCTGACACCGTTCCACAACGCCGCCTCGACACCGTTCGCAGTGACCGCGGCGTACTGCGGCACGCGAATGACCTGGTAGCGACGCTGGCCGCGCGTCACCGTTGCAGCCGCCGTCGTGTAACTGAAGGACAGCCCCGGCGAGAAGCTGATGTTGGCGCCCACACCACCAGCGCTGGTCGCAACGACGAACTCATGGTTGCCGGCATTGGCGATGTCGGTGGTCCCGGTACCGACGCCCGTGCCGCTACCGTAGTTGGCGTTGTTCGAACTGTCGATCACGCCATCCTGCATCTGGATGACCAGCAGCAGGTCGCCAACGGAAATATTGGTCTGCGGTCCCTGTGCGTTGCGAGCTCCCAGTGTCAACTGGGTAGCGCCAGCAGCGAGCGTTCCGGTTGGCCCCGCGTAGTAGGTGTTGACGATGCCGCTCGCGGTGCTGGCCGGATCCGAGCCCGGCAACGCACAGGCCTGCTGCGCTGAGGCGGACGTCGCGAACAACAGCGACAGCAGCAGAAGGCTCCATCCTGTCAGCGCGTGACGCACGCGACCGGAACGGAACTTCGAGCCAAAGAGGAAAGCACCTGCGCGAGAAGTGACGGCTACCATGCAACTTGTCCCCTGGAAAACTGCTGCCGACGACCTGCCGTCTGAATCGACGCGGTCGCCACACTGCAACTACCGGGGCTGCTGTTCCTGGCTACAGAACCAGAACGCGAAGCTGTTCTGCCCGAACGCAACGCCGCACGAAGCCACCAGGTCGGCCGACCTGGAACGACATGACAACCGAAATTCCCCGGAAATCTGCTCACATAAGTTTTTCACAGCGGGGGCATGCACTCAGGGAATAGCACGGCCTTTTTGTGAAAATTTTTGCAAAAACGGCACAACCACCTGTTTTTACTGAGGTAATTTATTGTGTCAGGGCCCTCCAGCGCAGATGGATAGGCGTCAAAGCGTCACCTGGAACAACCAACTGCGCGAAAAACGCCGGATTCACCCGGAACGTGGCTTAGCCGTTCAGCACTTCCTCAAGGCATGAATTCCATTCCGGCAGGGAATGGCCGAGCAGCAACTCCAGCCGACCGCAGTCCAGTCTCGAATAGGCCGGCCGCCGTGCCGGAGTCGGATAGTCGGCGCTGGGAATCCCTGTCACCCGTGGCGCCTTCGGAATCAAATTTGCGTTGACGGCCAACTCGAAAATCCGCGCCGCGAAGCCGGCCCAGCTTGTCTGGCCGGATGTCGTCAGGTGGTAGGTGCCGCTGGCGGCGGGCTTGCTGATGGCGTCGGCCGTCAGCGAGGCGATCAGCGACGCCGGCGTCGGCGATCCAACCTGGTCATCGACGACGCGCAACTCATCACGCTCCGCGCCGAGCCGCAGCATCGTTCGCAGGAAGTTATGCCCGTGATCAGCTGCATACACCCAGGCGGTGCGGAAGATCAGGTGATTGCAGCCGCTGGTGATGATGGCATGCTCGCCAGCCAGCTTGCTTTCGCCATAGACGCCAAGCGGTCCGGTGGGGTCGTCTTCGACATACGGACGCCTGCCATCACCCGGAAAGACATAGTCCGTGGAGTAGTGAACCAGCCGCCGACCATGCACAGCACACCAGCCTGCGATCTCGCCAACGGCTTCGGCATTGATGCGATGGGCGAGCTCAGGTTCCGACTCGGCCTTGTCCACCGCCGTGTGGGCCGCGGCATTGACGACCAGATCGGCATCGGCATCGGTCAGCGCCCTCGCCAGCGATGCGGAATCGGCAAGATCGGCGGCGATGCACGCCGCGCCATCAATAAGCTCTCCACTGCGCGTGGCAAGGGTCAGCTTGCCCAACGGCGCAAGCGTACCGCGCAGCTCGTGTCCCACCTGACCGTTCGCGCCCAACAGCAGAATGCGCATATTCAGTCCTCGAACAGCGGCAGCCGGTCCTCGGCCACATCCGCCAGCAGCGGTGCTTTCTCGTCCTTGGCAGACAGCAGCGGTTTGCTAATTGGCCAGTCCACTCCGACCTGCGGATCATCCCAGCGAATGCCCGCGTCAGCTTCGCGGTCGTAGGCCGCGGTACACAGATAGGTGAAGGTGGCGCGCTCGCTGAGCACGCAGAATCCATGCGCGAAGCCCTCGGGAATCCAGAAGTGGCGGCGGTTTTCCTCGGTCAACACGGCGGCAGCCCATTGCCCGAAGGTCGGCGAGCCGCGACGGATGTCCACCGCGACGTCGTAGACTTCGCCTTCGAGCACGCTGACCAGCTTTCCCTGCGGATTCGGCCACTGGTAGTGCAGGCCGCGCAGCACGCCGCGCGTCGAGGTGCTGACGTTGGACTGCACCACATCGAAGTCGATACCGGCATCGGCGAAGCGCTGGCGGTTCCAGCTCTCGTAGAACGCGCCGCGCGAGTCGCCGAACACCTGCGGTTCGATCACCACGCAGCCAGGCAGTTTGGTTTCAATGATCTTCACGTCGCCAGTCTCAGGGCGCTTCGCCGCGGCTCAGCAGGCTGAGCAGGTACTGGCCGTAACCGTTCTTCGCCAGCGGTTGCGCCAGCGCTTCCAGCTGTTCGGCGTTGATCCACTGATTGTAGTAGGCGATCTCTTCCGGGCAACTGACGCGCAGACCCTGGCGCTGCTCGATCGTCTCCATGAAGTTTGCTGCCTGCAGCATCGATTCGTGCGTACCGGTATCGAGCCAGGCATAGCCACGACCCAGTTTCTCCAGCCGCAGGCTGCCCTCTTCGAGGTAGCAGCGATTGAGGTCGGTGATCTCCAGCTCGCCACGCGGGGACGGCTTGAGGTCGGCAGCAAAATCGCTGGCACGGCCGTCGTAGAAATACAGGCCGGTAACAGCATAGTTGGAGCGCGGCTTGCTGGGCTTCTCCTCCAGACCGATCACCTTGCCGTCGGCATCGAACTCGGCCACGCCGTAGCGCTCTGGATCGCGCACGTAGTAGCCGAACACCGTCGCGCCATCGACCTGCGTGGCCGCATGACGCAGCGTATCGCGGAAGCCGTGGCCGTAGAAGATGTTGTCGCCCAGCACCAGACAGGACGGCTTGCCGCCAACGAAATCACGGCCGATCAGATAGGCCTGCGCAAGGCCATCGGGACTCGGCTGCACGGCGTAATCGATGTTCATGCCCCACTGCGAGCCGTCGCCCAGCAGCTGCTGGAACAGCGCCTGCTCGTGCGGCGTGTTGATGATCAGCACGTCGCGGATGCCTGCCAGCATCAGCGTGCTGAGCGGGTAGTAGATCATCGGCTTGTCATACACCGGCAGCAGCTGCTTGCTGACGCCCTGGGTGATCGGATACAGCCGCGTGCCGCTGCCGCCGGCGAGGATGATGCCCTTGCTGATGCTCATGTCGGGTCCGTTGTCGATGAATCAGGCGGCGGTGCCGATGCGCTGCATCTGGTAGCTGCCGTCGAGCACGCGGGCCACCCACTCGCTGTTGTCGAGATACCAGTCGACGGTGCGCGCCATGCCGGTCTCGAAGTCCACGCTCGGCGCCCAGCCAAGCTCGCTCTTCAACTTGCTGGCATCAATCGCATAGCGACGATCATGCCCCGGGCGATCCTTGACGTAGGTGATCTGCGACGCACGCGGCTGGCCGTCCTCGCGCGGACGGCGCTGGTCGATCAGCGCACACAGCGTGTTGACCACGTCGATGTTCTGCTGCTCGGCGTCGCCACCGACGTTGTACACCTCGCCGACTCGGCCCTTCTTCAGGACTGTCTCAATGGCGCGGCAGTGGTCGGTGACGAACAGCCAGTCGCGGACGTTCTTGCCGTCACCGTAGATCGGCAGCGGCTCGCCGTTCACCGCCTTGTTGATGATCAGCGGGATGAGCTTCTCCGGGAACTGGAACGGCCCGTAGTTGTTCGAGCAGTTGGTGGTCAGCACCGGCAGACCGTAGGTGTGATGAAAAGAGCGGACCAGATGGTCGGACGCGGCCTTCGACGCCGAGTACGGCGAGTTCGGCGCGTACGGCGTGGTTTCGGTGAACGCGCCCTCGTCGCCCAGCGAACCGTAGACCTCATCCGTGGACACGTGCAGGAAGCGGAATGCCGCGCGACCCGTTTCGTCCAGCTCGCGCCAGTAGTCGCGCGCGCGCTCCAGCAGGTTCAGTGTGCCAACCACGTTGGTTTCGATGAAGGCCGCCGGCCCGTCGATGCTGCGGTCAACGTGGCTCTCCGCGGCGAAGTTGACGATGGCGTCGGGACGGTGCTCGGCAAGCAGCCTGCCGACCAGTTCAGCGTCACCGATGCCGCCGTGCACGAACACGTGGCGCGGGTCGTCCTTCAGCGAAGCCAGCGTGTCGAGATTGCCGGCGTAGGTCAGCGCGTCGAGGTTGACGACCGTGCCGTCAGCGTGACGATCCAGCCAGTCGAGCACGAAGTTGCCGCCGATGAAGCCGGCGCCGCCGGTCACCAGGATAGTCTGCATGGTCAGAGAGTCCTTGGCCTGTCTGCTGCGTCAACGGCGCCCCCTCGCCCCGACGGTAATTGGGAGTGTCTAAAACGGAATGTCGTCGTCGTTGAAGCCGCTGTCGTCGAAGGCGTCGTTGCGGCTCGACCCGCCTTGATCCTGCGCGGGCTGCTGGCGCTGCGGCTGGTTGCGCTGCTGCGGCGGGCCGTTGCTGCGCATGCCGCCACCCGCGCTACCACCTTCCTGTCCGCCAAGCATCTGCATCTCGTTGGCGACGATCTCGGTGAAGTATTTTTCCTGCCCGTCGTTGCCGGTGAACTTGTCGGTGCGGATGCTGCCCTCGACGTAGATCTGGCGGCCCTTGCGCAGGTACTCACCGGCAATCTCGGCGAGACGGCCGAAGAACTTCACCCGGTGCCACTCGGTGCGCTCCTGCATCTGGCCGGTCTGCTTGTCCTTCCACTGTTCGGAGGTCGCCAGACGGACGGTGGTGACCGCCGTGCCGCTCTGCGTGTAGCGGGTTTCCGGGTCCGCACCGAGGTTGCCGACCAGGATGACTTTGTTGATTCCGCGCGCCATGTGCTTGATTTCCTTAGTGCATGTACCGCCAGCGACGGCGGGAGGCGGATTCTAACATGCGTCCTGCGGGCGGCCGGGCCGCGACCTGTTCAGCCACCAATGCGATCCGGAAGCGGCTCGCCGTCAGTCACGAATTCCAGCGCCGCCGAGTTCATGCAGTAGCGCAGGCCGGTAGGCGGCGGGCCGTCGGGGAAGACATGGCCCAAGTGGCTCTGGCAGCGGGCGCAGCGGGTTTCGGTGCGGATCATGCCATGGCTGGTGTCGCGGATTTCGGCGACATGCTCGGGATCAAAGGCCTGCCAGAAGCTTGGCCAGCCGCTGTGCGACTCGTACTTGGCGTCGGCCTTGAACAGCGGCAGCGCGCAGAGCCGGCAGACATAGACGCCGTCCTTGCCGTTGGCCTCGAAGCCGCCACAGAAGCGCGGTTCGGTGCCGGATTCCAGCAGGATGCGGCGCTGCTCGGGCGTCAGCCGCTCGGCCAGCCGCTCACGCGTGGCCTGGTCTATCGGGTCGAGCGTGTAGCCGCTGGCGGACAGCCGGCCGCTCACGAGTCCGAGCCCTTCAGGCGGTCGCCGAAGTAGCGCTTCAACTTTTCGACCTTGGGCGCCGCCGCCGCACGGATATAAGGCTGGTCCGGATTGATGCGGGCGTAGTCCTGGTGATAGTCCTCGGCCGGGTAGAAAGCCTTCAATGGCTCCAACGCGGTGACGATGGGCGCATCGAACACGTCTGCGGCGTGCAGCTGCGCGATGTAAGCCTCGGCGATATCACACTGCTGCTGGTCACCATAGAACACCGCCGAGCGGTACTGGCTGCCGCGATCTTCACCCTGGCGATTAAGCTGGGTCGGGTTGTGCGCTATGGAAAAGAAGAACTTCAGCAGCTGCCCATAGCTGAGCCGCGCGCCGTCGTAGCGCACGCGGATGACTTCGGCGTGGCCAGTGTCACCCTGGCAGACGCGCTTGTAGTTGGCGGTTTCGGCATGACCGCCCGCATAGCCGGAGGTGACGTCAAGGACACCGTCGATCTGCCGATACACGGCTTCCGTGCACCAGAAGCAGCCGCCGGCGAGGACGGCTTCACGCTCGGTGGACGCGCTGTCCAGCGCGACGTCGCGCTCAGGGTCCGGAAACTGGCTGGGTGCGATGCGCAGGCTGCCGCCCGGGAGTTCACACAACATGGGCACCTCTAGGCTGGGATCGGCCACCATCGGGCCGGGATCACAAGATGGTGCCGTCCGGTAGCGGATGCAAGGCTCCACCGCCCCGCCGCGACAGGACGAAAGCCTGCATCGGCAGCCCGTGAAGGGACGCACCCATGTCCGTGCGGCGCCTGCCCCGTATAATCCGCGATCCGCCTTCGAACCTGTCCTCACGCATGTCATCTGTCGCCGCCCAGCCCCGGCCCCATGAAGCCAGCAGCCTGAACCTGGCCGACATCCAACGGTTGAGTGCCGAGGACCGCGCGGCCGTCGACACGCTGATCCGCGCCCGACTCAGCTCCGACGTGGTGCTGATCAACCAGATCGCCGAGCACATCATCGCCGCCGGCGGCAAGCGCCTGCGCCCGCTGCTGCTGCTGCTGGCGGCGCGTGCACTGGGCTACGACGGCCGCGACCACCACCAGCTGGCCGCGGTGGTCGAATTCATCCATACCGCCACCCTCCTGCACGACGACGTGGTCGACGAATCCGACCTGCGTCGTGGCCGCGACACCGCCAACGCGCTGTGGGGCAACGCACCGAGCGTGCTGGTCGGCGACTTCCTCTATTCCCGCAGCTTCCAGCTGATGGTCGAGCTGGAGCGCGCCGAGGTGATGCGCATCCTCGCCGACACCACCAACGCCATTGCCGAAGGCGAGGTGCTGCAGCTGCTGCACATCAACAACCCGGACACCGACGAGGCCGCCTACCTGCGGGTGATCGAGCGCAAGACGGCCGTGCTGTTCGCTGCCGCCACGCGCCTGGGCGCCGTGCTTGCAGACGCCGATGAAGCCACCTGCGACGCCATGGCCGACTATGGCCTGCAGCTGGGCTACGCCTTCCAGATCGCCGACGACGTGCTCGACTACACCGCTGACGCCGAGGCGCTGGGCAAGAACCTCGGCGACGACCTCGCCGAAGGCAAGGCCACGCTGCCGCTGATCCACGCGCTGGCGCACAGCGACGACGCGACGAAAACCGAGCTGCGCCGCATCGTCCAGAACGGCGACACCGACGCCATGCCCACCGTATTGGCAGCTATCGAGCGCTGCGGCAGCATCGACTACGCGCGACAACGGGCAGCGACCTACGCCGACCGCGCCGAAGCCGCCCTGTCCGTGGTCCCCGATGGCGACTACCGCAATGCACTGATCGGCCTGGCCCGCTACGCCATCGATCGCCAGTTCTGACATTCCGACGGCTTCGCCACCTCTCACGGAGCCCGAACAAAAAAGAAAGCAACGACCATGACCGACGCCACCGAAAAGCCTGCCGGCCGCGACTTCATCCGCCAGATCATCCACGACGACCTGCAGAGCGGTAAGCACAAGTCCATCCGCACCCGCTTTCCGCCGGAGCCGAACGGCTACCTGCATATCGGCCACGCCAAGGCGATCTGCCTGGACTTTGGCGTCGCCGAGGAGTTCGGCGGGCTGTGCAACCTGCGTTTCGACGACACCAATCCGGCCAAGGAAGACCCGGAATACGTGGCTGCGATCAAGGACGACGTGCAGTGGCTGGGCTTCGACTGGGCCGAGCTGCGGCATTCCTCGGACTATTTCGAGGTGTTCTATCGCGCCGCCTTGAAGCTGATCGAGCAAGGCGATGCCTACGTCTGCGACCTGACCGCGGAGCAGGTGCGCGAATACCGCGGCACGCTGACCGAGCCGGGCCGCAATTCGCCGTTCCGTGAGCGCAGCGTCGAGGAGAACCGCGACCTGTTCCAGCGCATGCGCGCCGGCGAGTTCGCCGATGGCGCGCGCACGCTGCGCGCCAAGATCGACATGGCGAGCGGCAACATCAACCTGCGCGATCCGGCGCTGTACCGCATCAAGAAGGTGGCGCACCAGAACACCGGCGACGCCTGGCCGATCTACCCGATGTACGACTACGCGCATTCGCTGTCGGACGCCATCGAGGGCATCACCCACTCGCTGTGCACGCTGGAATTCGAGGATCATCGCCCGCTGTACGACTGGTGCGTGGATCGCGTCGATCTGGCCGGCAATCCCGAACTGCTGCAGTCGCTGCTCGATGCCGGCCTGCCGAACCAGGCCGCCAAGCCACGACAGATCGAGTTCTCGCGCCTCAACCTCAACTACACGGTGATGAGCAAGCGCCGCCTGGTCGCGCTGGTGCACGAGAAGCTGGTGAACGGCTGGGACGACCCGCGCATGCCGACACTGCAGGGCCTGCGCCGTCGCGGCTACACGCCGGAGTCGCTGCGCCTGCTCGTGCAGCGCGTGGGCATCAGCAAGCAGAACTCGCTGATCGACTTCTCGGTGCTGGAAGGCTGCGTGCGCGATGACCTCGACGCCCGCGCCGAGCGCCGCATGGCGGTGGTCAATCCGATCAAGCTCACGCTGACCAACCTGCCGGAAGATCACGAGGAAACGATCCGTTTCCCGAATCATCCGAAGAACGCGGACGCCGGCGAGCGCAACGTGCCGTTCTCCCGCGAGGTGTGGATCGAGCGCGATGATTTCGAGGAAGTGCCGCCGAAGGGATTCCGTCGCCTGATCCCGGGCGGCGAAGTCCGCCTGCGCGGCATCGGCATCGTGCGCTGCGACGAGGTAGTCAAGGATGGCGACGCCGTGATTGAGCTGCGCGGCAGCCTCGATCCGGCCACGCGTCCCGGGCAGCCGGACGCGGACCGCAAGATCAAGGGCACCATCCACTGGGTCAGTGCGAAGCACGGCGTCGCCGCCGAGGTGCGCCAGTACGATCGCCTGTTCAGCGTGCCGGATCCGTCGGATGACAGCGACGGTTCCGACTTCCGCGACCACATCAATCCGGATTCGATCCAGCGCGTCGACGCCTATGTGGAACCTTCGGCGGCGGACGTCGACGCGGAGACGCGCCTGCAATTCGAGCGCCTCGGCTACTTTGTCGCCGACCGCCGCGACCACGGCGCGCGTCGTCCGGTGTTCAACCGCATCGTGACCCTGCGCGACACCTGGGCCAAACTGTCGGGCAAGTCCTGAGGAAACCACCCGATGCCGCAGGGATCACGAACAACGCGACTGACAGCGATGGCGCTCTGCCTGCTGCTGGCCGCCTGCGCCGGCGATGGCGGCAAGTCGTCATCGAACTCGCCGAGCGTGGAACCCGCGGCGCCCGGCGCATCTGCAGCTGAAGTCGCGCCTGCTGCTGATCCGGGGATCGATCACGTTGACTACCACTGCGAAAGCGATGAGCAGTGCGTCATCAAGGACATCGGCAGCTGCTGTGGCTATCGCCCGGCCTGCGTGAACATCGACAGCCCAACCGACCCTGCCGGTGTGAAAGCGGCCTGTGAGCGCGATGGCACAATGAGCATATGCGGCTTTCCGGCGATCAATGCCTGCCAGTGCGTGGCGAACCGCTGTGAAGGCGTCAGCGGCTCGAATGCTGCCCTGCCAGCCACGGGAGAGAAGTGATGCTCTATTCGCAGGTGCATCTGACCCTGCCCGCCTGGGTCCACGAGGAAGCTCGGGCGGGTGATCGTTACGACGACGACAAAGCGAAGGTCGAACTGGCGGTGACGCTGTCGCGGCTCAACGTCGAGCACGGCAGCGGCGGTCCTTTCGGTGCGGCGGTATTCGATGGCGAAGGTCGCCTGCTGGGGATCGGCGTCAATCGCGTGGTGCCGCAAACCTGTTCGGTAGCGCATGCCGAGATGATGGCCTTCATGACCGCGCAGACCCGCCTGCAGCGCTTCCGCCTCAACGAGGATGGCGGCCCGATCACGCTGGCCACCTCCGCCCAGCCCTGCTGCATGTGCTATGGCGCCAGCTTCTGGGCCGGCATCGATACCCTGCTGATCGGCGCGCGCTCGGAAGACGTGATGTCACTGACCGAGTTCGACGAAGGCCCGCTGCCGGCGGACTGGAAGGGCGAGCTGGAAAACCGCGGCATCAGCGTCCGTCGCGACATCCATCGCGAAGCCGCCTGTGCGGTGCTACGCAAGTTCGGCGAAATGGGCGCGTTTTACTGAAGCCTGATCCACGCAAGCGGCATCAATAGCGCAGCACGCTGTGCAGCGCCATGCCGTCGAGGCGCTCGCGGCCCCGCAGCGCCTCCAGTTCGATCAGCACCGTCGAGGCCACTGGCTCGGCACCACAATCCTGCACCAGCTGCGCTGCGGCGGCCAGCGTGCCGCCGGTAGCCAGCACATCGTCCACCAGCAGTACGCGACTGCCGGGGCGCATGGCGTCAGCCTGCACTTCCAGACTGTCGTTGCCATATTCCAGCGCGTACTGGTGACGGCGAATGTCACCCGGCAATTTTCCCGGCTTGCGTAGCAGCACGAGGCCACGCTCCAGCTGCTGCGCGATGCCCACGCCGAACAGAAAGCCGCGGGACTCGATCGCCACCACCTGGTCGATGCCGCCCGGGGGAACGCCCTGCGCCATCGCGTAAATGGCCTGCGCCATGGCCTGCGGACTGGCCAGCAGCGGCATGATGTCGCGGAACAGGATGCCGGGCTTGGGGAAATCCGGGACATCGCGGATGTACTGGCGCAGGTCGGTCATGCGATCTCCAGAGTCGAGAGTTGGTGCGCAGCGATCAGAGGATGAGATCACCGGGATCGAAATCGCCGCCCGATGGCGTGGTGGACGCCAGCTGCACGCGGTTCCGGCCATTGCGCTTGGCCTGGTACATGGCGCGATCGGCGCGTTCGATCAGTTCGGCGGCGGCGCCTTCGTCACCCTTGCGCGCGGCCACGCCGATGCTGACGGTGAACTTGACCAGACCGCTCTCGTGCTTGACGCGCAGCGCCGCTGAGGCCTCACGGATGCGCTCGGCGATCTTGCGCGCCTGGTCCTGCGACTGTCCCGGCAGCAGCACCAGGAACTCCTCGCCACCGTAGCGCGACACCACGTCCTCGCCGCGAAGCTGGCGACGCAGGCATTCGGCAACGAGACGCAGGCATTCGTCGCCCACCGGATGGCCGTATTCGTCGTTGATGCGCTTGAAGTGGTCGATGTCGAGGAACAGCGCGGACAGCGGCAGACGCCCCTGCTGGGCGCGTTCGAACAGGGCTTCGAGCATGGCCTCGCCAGCCCGGCGATTGAAGGCGCCGGTCAGGGAGTCGATCTCCGCGCGGCGTCGCAGGTCAAGCTGGCTGACCGCCTCGTCGGTGATCTCGATGGCGATCGTGGACAGCTCGGCGACGCGGCGCAGGTCCGCGTTGCTGTACTGCGTGTCGCCCTCGCTTTCAATGATCACGCCACCCCAGCCCGGCTTGCCGATTTCCAGCGGCACGACAGCGAAACGACCGCAGACCTGCTCCTCGGGCGGCGTCTGCCCAGGCTCGACGATGACCTTGTCGCTCTCGGTGAAACGCAGCTGCATCGGTGTGCGGCCACGGCAGATGCCCTTGATGTTGCCGCCACGTTCACCCAGCAGCTGCTTGAAGCGATCGCTGCGATCACCCGGCTCGGCGAGCAGCAGGTCCAGCTGGTGATAGCCGAAGGCCACCAGCGCGATCCCTTCATTGGGCAGCAGGCCGGACAGCGTACTCAGCAGTCGGCGGAATGCGATCCACTGCAGATCGCCCGGCGGCGCGCCACGCAGGGCCTCCTGCAGCCCTTCGATCAGGTCACGACGGCGCTGTTCAAGCTGCAGGTCCGCCGTGCTCTGCTCGGTGATTTCCTGCGCCTTCTCATGCCGCTGGCGGAACTCCATGGCGCGGTCGGCGAGCACGATGGACAGCAGGAACACCGCTACCGCCAGCATCAGCTGCGATCCGACCAGGCCGGGAACCACGCTGTCGAACCAGGCCTGCATCACCGCGATGCGCATGCCGGCGGCGATGGCCATGCCCAGCCAGATCAGCCCGAAGGCCAGCGCGCCGCGCTGACCACGACGCCAGGCCATGAAGCCCAGGATGGCGACGGCCAGCGACGCCAGCGGCCAGAGCAGGCTGCCGATCCGGAACAGCCAGCCATGCAGCACATCGATGCCGAACAGGCTCAGGGCGACCAGCGCCAGCAGCGCCCACTCCACGTGGCGGAGCTGCCTGGCCAACCCGGGAATGTGTTCCGCGAGGCGCAGGAAGTAGCGGCCAAAACCCAGCGCCAGCGCGGCGAAGAGGATCATCAGCCCACCAACCCCGCCGGGGCCGAACCAGGCGGTCAGTTTCAGCACGGGGATGGCGAAGAGGTGGCCGTTGAGCGCCGCCAGCAGCACCACCAGAGAAGCGCTGACACCGACGAAATGCAGGTAGGCCCGCTCGTGCAAGGCGAGGAACAGCGCCAGGCTGCCAAGCACCAGGACGATGATGGCGGCATAGACCGCGCCATACAGGCTGGCCAGTCGACGCTCGTCCACGTGGTACTGCCTATCCACCAGCAGGCTCGGCGTGACGCTCAGGTCGATCCGCGTGTCGATGGCCAGGTACATGCTCGCCGGCAGCGGGTCCGGCAACTCGAAGACGAAGCCATTGGCCAGCACGCCGTCCTGCTCGTTCGGGTAGTAGAAGGACAGGTAACGACTCTCCGGACGCTGGCCCGGCCGCGGGAGGTAAAGGCTCAGGCGATCCAGCGGCAGCCGCTCCAGGCGCAGGCGCCAGCCGTTGTCGCCGGCCACGGCCTCCGGGTTCGGCGTGAGCTTCAGCCAATGGGTGTATTCGCTACCACCGCGCAACTGGATGGCGCCGGCAACCGGCAGGAACTGGTCGTCGAACTCACCATCGAGGATCTTGGTGTCGTCCGCGCCACCATTGATGGTGCTGAAACTGCTGACCGTCATCACGCCCGGACCGGCCTCCGATTGCGCAAGCGCATGGAAGGCCACCAGCGTGGTCAGCGCCAGCAGAAACAGCCCCAGAATTCGCGGAAAGCGTCGTTGCATCCCCGGCTCCCTTGCCGATCCGTCCAGTCTGCCCGATGACGGGCAAAGTGAAAACCGCCGGACTCAGGCCGCGTGCAGAACCGGGACCGCTTCGGCGCCGTTCACGTCGCTACGCCAATGCGCGCCGACACTGTCTGTACGCCGAAGTGCAGCCTGCAGCAACACCTCCGCGAGCCGGATGCGCGCCATCGCGGCGGGCGCATCACCAACCTGGAATGCCAGTTGTTCCAGCTCGGCCAGACCCGCAAGCAGTCCTCCGGCATCACGAACCGGGCCGACAGCCCGCCACAGACAGGCGCCAAGCCGCTGATGGACGTCTGGCGCAAGCATGTCCGCGACCGGCGCGCCGACCTTGAAACGCCCACCTACAGCCGGGGAAAGTCGCTCGGATGCCGCCAGCCGCTGCCCCAGATCACGACCAAAGGCCAGCCCTTCGAGCAACGAATTGCTCGCCAGACGATTGGCCCCATGTACGCCTGTACAGGCGACCTCACCAACCGCATACAGTCCCGGCACGCTGGTCGAAGCCGCGGCATCCACCGTGATACCACCCATGTGATAGTGCGCCGCCGGTGATACCGGAACCAGCTCCCGCGCCGGATCGATGCCTTGCTGGCGGCACAGCGCCGCGGCCGTCGGGAAGCTCTGCGCCAGCCTGCCGGCCAGTCCGCCACGAAGATCAAGAAAGGCGCCACCGGATCGACTCGCTTCGTGAACCGCACGCGCTACGCGGTCACGCGGACCGAGATCGCCGCCTTCGCCGTCGTCAAGTCCGAACAACAGGCTGCCGTCACGCCGACGCAGGCGCGCTCCGGCGCCGCGAAGCGCTTCAGTAAGAAGGGGCATGGCGCCGGATGGCGATCCCGCGCCGGCAAAAGCGGTCGGATGGAACTGCACGAACTCCAGATCGCTCAACGCGGCACCGGCCTCGCTGGCAAAACAGTGTCCACCGCCGTCCGCCTGTGGCGATCCGGTGTAGCACTCGAAAAGCGCGGTAAGCCCACCCGTCGCCAGCACCGTCGCGCCGGCATGGATGTCACGCAGGCTGCCATCTCGCGCCCGTACGCGAGCGCCTGTAACCCCGGATGCCGAAAGCAGCGGCGCCACGGCGCGCCAGCCCGCCCGAACGGAAACGCTTTCCTGCTTGCCGATGGCCTGAACGAGGGCCGCCATCAGCAGCGCGCCGCTGCGATCACCGCCGGCATGCACGATGCGGGCACGCGAATGCGCGGCCTCCAGCCCTAGCGACAAACGACCGTCCTCGAATCGATCCAGCGGACAGCCCAGCCCGGCGAGCCATTCGACGGTGGCTGGCGCGGCGGCCGTCAGCCTCGCTACCTGCGTCGGGTCGCAGCGCCCGGCACCGGCGGCCAGCGTGTCCCCGGCGTGCCGTCCGGGCGAATCATCCTCGCCCATGGCGGCGGCGATTCCACCCTGCGCCAGCATGCTGCTGCCATCGAAACCCAGCTGCTGCGGCGTAACGACGCACACCCGCCGCCCGGCCGCGCCAAGGGCAACACTGAGTCCGGCAACACCGCTGCCGATGACCAGGACATCCACGCGCTCGGCAGGGACATCCCGGGAATCGCGCGACATGCGCGGCTCAGGCGGCACGGCGCCGACCAACCGCCAGCATGCGTTCCACCGACTGCCGGGCACGCGCCGCGACAGCGGCATCCACCCGCACTTCGCCGCTCAAGTCGCGAAGGCAGTCGCGAACGCCCTGCAGGGTGATCCGCTTCATGTGCGGGCACAGATTGCAGGGTCGGGTGAAGCGCACTTCGGGAAATTCGACCGCGACGTTATCGCTCATCGAGCACTCGGTGATCATCACCACCTCCGGCGGCCGAGCCTGCGCCACGGCATCGATCATCGCAGCCGTGGAACCCACGAAATCGGCCTCGGCCAGCACGTCCTGCGGGCATTCCGGATGCGCCAGCACATAGATGCCCTCGCGCTGCTGACGGAAGGCGCGCACCTCGGCGCCGGTGAAACGCTCATGCACCTCGCAGGCGCCGTCCCAGAGGATCAGCTCGACACCGGTCTGGCTGGCAACGTGTTCACCCAGGTAGCGATCCGGCAGGAAGATCACCTTCGGCACACCCAGCGACTCGACCACCTCGACGGCATTGCCCGAGGTGCAGCAGACATCGACCTCGGCCTTCACCGCGGCGCTGGTATTGACGTAGGCCACCACCGGTACCCCCGGATGCTTCGCGCGCAGCTCGCGCACGTCGGCGGCAGTGATCGATTCGGCCAGCGAACAGCCGGCGCGCGCGTCCGGGATCAGCACGGTGCGCGACGGGTTCAGCAGCTTCGCCGTCTCCGCCATGAAGTGGACGCCGCACATCACCACGACGTCCGCATCGACATCAATGGCACGTCGCGCCAGCGCCAACGAATCACCGACGATGTCGGCCACGCCATGGAAGATGTCCGGCGTCTGGTAATTGTGCGCGAGCACCACCGCGTTGCGCTCGCGCTTGAGCTGCTGGATTTCCGCGATCAGCGGCAACGCCATTTCCACGTCCAGCGCCGGCATCACGCCGGCCAGCCTGCTGCGCAGGTCGACCTGGCTCCCGATTCCCTTCATTTCCTGCACTTCGAAACCACCCTTCTTCTTATGCTCACAACGAGACTATGTGCAATATGCTAACAATGAGCATTAGTCGCGACAAGCCTGTCTTGCGCGGCGGTCGGGCACATGCCAGCCTGCCGGCACCATTCCTGATCCGGGCGCCTGACCGCCGATGCCCCACCTGACCCGCGCCCTGCTGGCGTTCACCGCCCTGACCTGCCCGCTGCTGGCTGCGGCACAGGACGACCGCTTCCGCATCAACGACATGGCGCTGCGCGACCCGCATGTGTTCGTCGACTTCATCAGCTGCTTCGACGTAACCGACGACAATCCGCTTGGCTATTCGGTGAATGGCGAGCTGCAGGCGGCCATCCAGTCCGATGGGGATGGAGATGGCCTGCTGGATTTCTCGTCGCTGATCGAATTCCTGCCGCTGGACCAGAACCAGTCGGCCAACCTCATGGAAACCGGCCCGGCGGACTGCAGCGCACCGATGGCCGGCACGCAGTGCGGCCCGATCAGCCAGTCGCAGCTGGCGGGAGATGCGACGCTTTCCTCGTCAATCACCTGCCTCTCCGCGGAGCCGGGCAGCCTGCATGGCTACGTACCGGCGCTGGTCGACAGCGAGGCACCGTGCTTTGCATCGCCGACAGGGGCACTGACGCTGGACCTTGGTGGTATTCCGCTGCCGCTACAGGCCGCCCGCGTCGGCGCACGGTTCGTGGACTCCCCCGCCAGCTCACTGGACCTTGGGGTGATGCGGGGTTTCGTCAGCGAGACCGATGCCGACAACACCATCCTGCCGGCAGGGCTGCCGATCATTGGCGGCCTACCCCTGTCCGCGCTGTTGCCGGGCGGCACGGGAAACTGCGCCGCACACGATGATCGCGACATGCTCGAAGGCGTCAGAGGCTGGTGGTTCTACCTGAACTTCAGTGCGGAACGGATCCAGGCGCTGGTTCCGGATGTCTTCCGCAATGGTTTCGAAGACCCGACCTAGGCGACGCCGAGTCCGGGAATGTCGGTGATGATGCGCGGATCGTAGCCGGCAAGGCTCGCGAAATGGCGGCCGCGGTCGATGTAGTTCTTGTACCGTGGAAAACTCGGAGCGCCAGGCGAGAGCAGCACAACGCCTCCGTGACCGAGGAAGCGCTCGCCAAGACGAACCGCTTCTTCCAGCTCGCCCACTTCACGCAGCTCGAACGCCGCCTTGCGCGCCAGACCACCCACCTGCCGGGCGATCTTCGGCCCGTTCTGTCCCTGGGTGATGATGGCCACCGGCGGATGCCGGGCCACGTATTCCTCGAACACCGACCAGTCGAGGCCGCGATCAAAACCGCCCACGATGATGGCGACGCGGCGATGCGCGTAGGCCTTCATCGCCGCAACACTGGCATGCGGCGTGGTGCTGATCGAGTCGTTGACGTATTCGATGCCTTCCTTGCTGCCGAAGCTCTGCAGGCGATGCGGCAGCGTGCGGAAGCTGCGCGCGAAGCCGGCCATCTCCACCGAATCCAGCTCCAGCGCGTCGAGAATGGTCAGTGCGGCGCAGAGGTTGCGGATGTTGTGCTCGCCGGAAAACGGCAATTCGCCGATATCCATCACGCGCTGGTCGGCGCGCCAAAGCTCGATGCCCTTCTGCCGCCAGCCATCGACGCCGGAATACCAGCGCACATCAGCACCCGGCAGGCGGAGGTCCGCCAGACGGTCATCGGCGGCATTGAGCACGATGCGCTCGGGCATGGCCTCGCGGACCAGCGCCAGCTTGTCGGCGAAATAGCGCTCCTCGGAGCCGTGCCAGTCGAGGTGCTCGGGAAACAGATTGGTTACCGCTGCCACGTCGGGCAGCACGGCATCGCGGGTCTGATAGCTCGACAGCTCCATCACCCAGTAGTCGGGTGGCGGATCCACGTCATTCAGATCCAGCAGCGGCATGCCGATGTTGCCGGCCAAGGCGGTGCGATGACCTGCCTGGCGCAGCAGGTGCGCCACCATCGCCGAGGTGGTGCTCTTGCCCTTGGTACCGGTGACGCAGATGCTGAGCGCCTCGGGATGGTCGCCAAACCACAGCGCCGTGCCCGACGTGAACTGCACGCCCGAATCCCGCGCTTCCACCGCCGGCGTCTTGTACGGCGAAATCCCCGGCGACTTGATCACCACCTCGAAAGCGCTGAGCGCCTCGACATCCGGCTCGCTGGCAACGATATCCAGATCCGGGTCATCCATGAACTCGAGGTCTTCCGCCTCGGCCCGGTTGCAGAAAATGGTCACGCGCTGGCGCGGCAGGTTCTGGCGCAGTGCGGCAAGCGCGGCGCGGCCTTCCAGGCCATAGCCCCAGATCGCTACCCGCTTGCCTTCAAGGTCTGAAATCTTCACTCGCTGCTGCCTTGTTCCTTGCCACGGTCAGTCGTTCACGCCTGTGCGATGCGCGCCGCCAGCGCCGGCGGCAGGCGATGATCGCCGCGCGGCGTCAACTGCTCCGCGAGTTCCAGCGCCTCCGCATCCAGGTGCGGCAGCACTTCCTCGACGAAGCGGCGAACCAGCGCATCCTCGCGCCATTCGGCCCGCCGGGTCAAAGCATTCATCGCTGCACGCGACTCCACGCCCTCGCCCACGCACTCGAATGGCTTGTGGTCACGAAACTCCAGCAGGGCGTCGAAACCCGCGATCTGCGAGGGCTCATCCAGCAGATTGCGACCGAAGATCCCGAGCAGGCGTGGCTTGGGCATGAACGGCGCCAGTGCCAGGAACACGAAGCGGCACTTCGGACAATGGCCACACCAGCGACTGCTGGGCTTCTCGCCGAGGATGTGGAAGTTGCGGTTGCAGCTGGAGAACACGCCATCATAGGCATCGATACGCGCGAAGCGCTGCGCCACGGCGAGTTCGGACAGCGGACGCAGCAGCGAGTAGTAGCGCAGGTCGGCAGCGACATGGCGCCCGATGAAGTCACCAAAGGCGCGCTCGAAATCCCAGCCCTTGCTCCACTGGTGGTTCACCTCGCCGGTGCCCGGAATCACGCTGCCGTAGCTGGCGGAACGCTCGTTCGAGAACACCACCTGGTCGTGCCCGGTCAGCAGCGCGGCCAGCACCAGGATCGCCGAATTGATCGCCGTCACCGGGATATGACCGTTCAACGCGCCTTCGCGGTTGAGCTCGAACAGCCGCGGCGCCAGCTTGCGCTCGATGTTGAGCGTCGGGAACCCGGTCTTCGCGGCGCAGGCGGCAATCAGCTGCGAACCGCCGATCCAGGCCACGGTCTGCGCCACACCGGCGTCGCGCAGCGTTTCGATGCTGACCAGCGAGTCCTTGCCACCACCGATGGCGACCAGGGCGCGTTGCCCAAGCCCCAGCGCCGGCGCGGCAACGGCATCGATATTCCGATCAACAGGAAAGCGAACCTTTCCGCGCAGTGCCAGGCCATTGTTGTAGGCGAATTCGCCCAGACCGTTCTCGTAGATGCTGGTCAGCAGCGCGGCAGCTTCGGCATCCAGCGCACCGTCCTCCACGACGATTTCCGGCGGCACCGCGGTCTTGAAGTAGCTGACACCGGCAATCAGGTGCAGCAGCCGCAGCGCCGCGTCCACGGCCGACTGCCGCGCGGCATCCAGCGCAAATGGCGCGCCGGGGATGACCAGGGTCTCCACCATCTCCGCGCCATTGTCGAAGGCATAGGCGAGCTCGACGCGACCGCTGGCTGCATCGAAAGCGCGACGGACAAAGCGGAAGCGGCTGATGGACGTTGGATCGAAGTGGCTCACAACGGATGGCTCATAGCAGGGATTCGGCGGGCAGGCCGCGACGATTGTAATTGCTGGCCATCACCGCACTGTAAGCACCGGCGGTGGCGACCAGCAGCACGTCGCCTTCGGCGGTGGCGCGCGGCAGCAGGCGACGACGACCGAGCACGTCACCGGTTTCGCAGATCGGACCCACGACATCGAAGTTGTCGCAGTCGGTGTCGTCGAGGCGGCTCAGGTTCACGATCTCATGCCAGGCACCGTACAGCGCCGGCCGTAGCAGCGTGTTCATTCCGCCGTCCACGCCGATCCGCAGCAGGCCTTCCTTGTCGACCACCTGCGTCACCCGCAGCAGCAGCACGCCGGCATCAGCCACCAGGTAGCGCCCCGGCTCCATCCACAATGCGTAGTCGGGACAGGCCGTCTTCACCGCCGCCAGTTCGCGGCCCAGCGCGTCGATATCGAAGCGCGGCTGCGCCGGATCGGCCGGCACGGCAAGGCCGCCGCCAATGTTGATCGCGACCACGGTGCCAACCCGCTCGGCAATGCTGACCAGCTGCGCATACACCTCGCGCCAATGACCGGGATCGACGATACCGCTGCCGAGATGCGCGTGGATGCCGAACACGCGGGCGTCGACAGCGCGCGCGGCGGCGAGGAAATCATCCAGCTGCGATACCGGCAGGCCGAACTTGGCGTCATGGCCGCCAGTACGCACCTTCTCGTGATGGCCACGACCGAAGCCGGGATCGACGCGCAGCCAGATCGTCCGGCCCCGGAACAGCTCCGGCCAGCTGCGCAATGGCGTCGCACTGTCCACCGTGGTCCAGACACCGCGCTCGAAGGCCTCGACGTATTCGACACGCGGCGCGAAGCTGGGCGTGAACAGCACGCGACTCGGGTCAACACCGTCAATGCTGTCGAAGACATGTCGCAGCTCGCCCGCGGACACGCATTCCAGCCCGAAACCCGCGTCGTAGATCTGCCGCAGCAGATCCGGGTGCGAGTTCGCCTTGATGGCAAAGAAGCGCCGATCCACCGCACCCAGCGACTGCATGGCGTCACAACGCGATTCCACGCAATCCGTCGAATACACATACTGCGGCGTCACTTCGTCCGCGCGCTCCAGCAGGACGGACTGCTGCCCGCGCCACCACGGCGTTTCCACCGCGTCGGGCGGCAGGTTGAGCGCACGCCAGCTCGGACCGAACACGGCGGACTCGCGCACCGGCATGGCGCCAGCCTGGATCAGCAGGTCATGCAGGCGCGGCAGCATTTCCTCAGCCAGATCCTGGTCGACCACGAAGGTCAGGTTGAGGTCGTTCGACGACTGCGAGATCAGATGCACGCGCTCGCGGCCAAACTCGGCCAGCACGTCGGTGAGCCGATGCAGCCGCGACCGGATGCCGTGGCCGACCAGCGTCACCGCGCTGCAGGGCGCGATCACCTTCACCCGGCAGACCTTCTCCAGATCGGCGCAAAGCGCCTCCAGCACGTTGCTGCTGACCAGGTTCTCGCTGGGATCCAGCGACACCGTCACGTTGGTTTCGGAGGAACCGATCAGGTCCACCGACAGACCGTGGCGCTTGAACTGCTCGAACACGTCGGCGAGGAAGCCGACCTGCTGCCACATGCCCACGGATTCCATCGACACCAGCACGATATCGCGTCGAGTGCTAATGGCCTTGACACCCGGCACCGCGACTTGGCCGCCACCGATCACCGTTCCGGGCAATTCGGGGTGGTCGGTATCGCGGATATGCAGCGCCACGCCGGCCTCGCGACAGGGTGCGATGCAGCGTGGATGCAGCACCTTGGCGCCGGTGGTCGCGATTTCCTGCGCTTCGTTGTAGTCGAGACCGACCAGCAGTCGCGCCTCCGGCACGCGGCGCGGATTGGCGCTGAACATGCCGGCGACATCGGTCCAGATCTCGACCCGATCAGCCTTCAGCCGCGCGCCGAAGCTGCTGGCGCTGGTGTCGGAACCACCACGACCGAGCAGGCAGGTGCCGCCCTCGCTATCACCAACGATGAAGCCCTGCGTCAGCAGCGCCTCGCCCTGCGCCGCGAAACGCGAACGCCAGTCGTCATCGGCATCCAGGCGGCAGCGCACCGACAGCCGGCGCGACCACTCGCTGAGGTTCGGCGCATCCAGCGGACGCAGCCAGTCGCGCGCGTCAGTCCAGCCAATGTCCACGCCCTGCGACTTCAGGTAGGCCACGCCCAGTGTGCTCGACAGCAGTTCGCCCTGCGCCTGCCATTCGGCGCACCAGTCCAGGTCACGCAATGCAGCGCGCGGATCGGCGGCCAGCCGCTCCAGTTCCGCGAAGCGTTCGCCCAGCACGGCATCGACCTCCAGGCCCAGCTCGGCAACGAATTCAGCGTGACGCTGCTTCAAGCCCGGCAACACATCCTGCGGCGATTCGGCACCCTCGCTGCTGGCCTGCAGCCGATTGGTGACGTCGGATAGCGCCGACACCACCACCAGCACGCGCAAACCGTCCGACCGGCGCTGCTGCACCAGGCGACCAATGGTGTCCCAGCGCGCGCGTCGAGACACGCTGGTGCCACCGAATTTGAGGACCACAAACCGTTCGGACATGACCTTGGATAATCGGAAAGGGCGCTGCGCGCCAATGAGCGCGCGATGATCGCATATCGGCCTCGTCGCCACCGCAGCCATATGCCTGAACGGTGATACCCTCGACGTTTTCAGCAACGACTGACGGAAAGCCGATCATGCGCGTGGTGCAATTCAAGCAGGTGGACGTGTTCGCGGAATGCGAATTCGGGGGCAATCCCGTGGCGGTGATCCTCGATGGCGAGGATCTGAGTGACGCCGACATGCAGAAGATCGCGCGCTGGACCAATCTGTCCGAAACCACCTTCGTGCTGCCGCCAAGCGCCGCCGGCGCCAGCTACCGGGTACGCATCTTCACGCCCGGCGGCGAACTGCCCTTCGCCGGGCATCCCAGCCTCGGTACCGCGCACGCAGTGATCGAGGGCGACCTCGCACGACCCGTTGACGGCGTCCTGATCCAGCAGTGCGAGGCCGGCCTGCTGCCGGTACGCATCGCCGAGGGCCAGCGCTCACGCCGTTGTTCGGTTCGCGTGCCGCCGGCAAAGGTCGGTGACCCGGATGACGCCACCACCGACGCACTGGCGAAGGCGCTAGGCGCGGTACCCCGCGACGACCTGCCGCCGCGCGCCATCGATGTCGGCCCGGTGTGGCTGATCGCCGGCTACGCCGATGCTGCCACTGTGCGATCAATGAAACCCGACTATGCCCGGCTCACCGAGATCTGCCGCCAGACCAAGGCCACCGGCGTCACCGTGTTCGGTGCCGAGTCCGCACCCGGCACTGCGACGCCCGAGAAACCCTGCGCCGACGCCGTGTTCGCGGTTCGCAGTTTCACGCCCATCGACGGCATCGCCGAAGATCCGGTCTGCGGCAGCGGCAATGCCGCCATCGCCGCCTTCCTGCAGGCCGGCAACGCCCTGCCCGCCCGCGACTACGCCGTCAGCCAGGGCCGCGAAGTCGGCCGCGAAGGCCGCGTCGCCGTCCACATCGACGACGATGGCGCCATCGAGATCGAAGGCCGCACGTTGACGCGGATTGACGGCGTGATCCGGTTGGACTGAGCGTTTCAGGGCCGCCACCAGCGGCCAACAATTCACTAACACTCTCGTGGCTTCCATGGCCTAGGCTTCGCAGCCGTCATTGGCGTCCACGGACAGGACATGCTCAAACCTACCTCCCTCGCTGCCCTGCTTCTCCTTCTGCCCGGTACGTTTTCCCCGGCTCTGGCTCAGCAGACCGAGGAAGCTGAACCCCAGTCATCCGCGCCCGTGATTGCCAAGGCGGCCGGCGAGCCGACCGGAACCCTGCTGGCACCTGTCGTCGTCTCCGGAAAAGTCAGCGGACCTGGCCTTTGGCGTGCCGACCGCAATGGGCAGACACTGTGGATTCTCGGCAGCCTCACGCCCCTGCCCAGGCACATGGAATGGGAGGCCGAGGACGTCAGTGCCGTGCTGGACGAAGCCGGCGCGTTGATCGGCGTTCCCTATATCAGCGTCAAGGCGAATGTCGGCTTCTGGGGAGGACTCGCGCTGGCACCCAAGGCGCTGGGTGCCCGCAAGGATCCCGAGGGCCGGACGCTGGAGCAGCAGCTCCCTGCCGATGTCTACGCCCGCTGGTCGGCATTGCGTGAACGCTATCTTGGCAGCAGTCGAAAAACAGAGCGTTGGAGGCCCCTGTTCGCCGCTGACTACCTTGTCAAGGCCGCGCTGAGAAAATCCAGACTCAGTAGCGACGACCAGGTCGAGGTGCAGCTCCGGAAACTCGCAAAGAAGCGCAAGGTTTCATGGGTCAACGCAGGAACGACCTTCAGCATCGACGACCCGAAGGCCATGCTGAGCGAGTTCCGCAGCAGCCAGATCGATGACCAGGCCTGCTTCGAGCAGACCCTGGAATGGCTGGAGCGTGATCTCGACCTGATGCGCGCCCGAGCCAATGCCTGGGCCGAGGGTGATATCGGCGGCCTCCACGAACTGGCGACCAAACGCTCAAGAAGCGCCTGCATCCACAGCCTGCTGCAGAACGACCTTTTCCGGAGTCGCGGGATCGATGAACTGCCGAAACGACAGCGTGAAAACTGGCTCAGTGTTGTCGAGGAAACGCTCGCCAAGCACGGTTCGGCACTTTCGATCCTGACCATGGAAGAGCTGCTTGGCGACGACAGCTATCTCGCGGACCTGCAGTCAGCCGGCTTCGTGATCAGCTCTCCGGAGTAGCCTCGAGGCCGCTCCGGAAGCCTCTCGACGCAGTAGCGGACGATCAGTCGCCAGCGCGATACACCGCCTCGCCATCAACCCAGGTCGAAAGCACCTTGATGTCATCGATCTTCGATGCATCGATGCTCAGCGGGTCATCCGACAGGATCACGAAATCGGCCCGCTTGCCGGGCTTCAGTGAACCCACTTCGTTCTCGGCGAAACCGGCATAGGCCGCATCCAGCGTGAAACCGCGCAGGGCTTCGGCAGGTGTGAGTCGCTGCGACGGTTGCCAGCCGCCGGGCGGGTGGCCTTCGCGGTCCTGGCGGGTGACGGCGGCATAAAGACCCAGCATCGGATTTTCGAACTCCACCGGGAAGTCGGAGCCGAAGGCGAGTCGCGCGCCGCTGTCGAGCAGGCTGCGCCAGGCATAAGCGCCCGCCATGCGCGCGGCACCCAGTCGCGTTTCAGCCCAGGGACCGTCGGAGGTCGCATGGGTCGGCTGCATGGAGGCGATCACGCCCAGCTTCGCGAAGCGCGGGATGTCGGCAGGGTCGATGATCTGGCTGTGCTCGTCGCGCCAGCGCAGGTCGCCATCGGCATCCGCACCCAGCACCTTTTCGTAGGTATCGAGCACCAGCCGATTGCCACGATCGCCGATGGCATGCGTGGCGACCTGCACGCCGCAGCCTTTGGCCTTGCGCACCACACGCTCGAATTCCTCCGGCTTGACCAGCAGCAGGCCACGGTTGTGCGGATCGTCGCTGTAGTCGGCCAGCAGCGCAGCGCCGCGACTGCCCAGCGCGCCATCGATGTAGAACTTCACCGTACGCATCTGCAGGCGACCGCCGGGATGGCGGTATGGTCCCAGCGCGCAAAGCGTGTCCAGCGCGGCGTTGTCGGCATCGGCCATGGCATAGACGCGCAGCGGAATCTTTCCGGCATCGGCCATGCGCCGCATTACGCCGAGTTCGGACAACGGCGTGCCGGCGTCATGCACGCCGGTCAGGCCAACCGCTACCGCCGCATCGAAGGCGGCCGCCAGCGCGGCTTCCACTTCAGCCGGATCGTCCTGCGGCACCACGTTGCCAATGAGATCGCCGGCGCTGTCAATAAACACGCCCGTCGCCTTGCCGTTCACACGCTGGATATGGCCACCGTCGGGCTGCCAGTCGCCATCGAGATCGCGACCGGCCGCTCTTGCCGCGATGCGCATGGCCGCACTGTTGGCCCAACCGGCATGACCATCGATGCGGCGCAGCCACACCGGTCGATCGGGAAATGCCTTGTCGAGATCGGCCGCCGTCGGAAAGCGTTGCACCGGCCAATCGTTCTGGTCCCAGCCGCGACCGAGCAGCCAGCCGTCGCCGGGCTGGTCGCGTGCGAAAGCGACCACACGCGCGACGTTTTCCTCCAGGCTGACCGCGCCAACCAGATCCACGCGCCGCTTGCTCTGACCGAGACCCAGCAGGTGGCCGTGGGCGTCGATCAGGCCGGGCGTCACCGCATGACCACCCGCATCAACGCGGTTCGCATCCGGGAAGCGCTGTTCCAGCACCTTGCGATCACCGACCGCCAGCAGTTGACCATTCGCATCCCAGGCCATGGCACTGGCCTCGGGCTGCGAGGGGTCGACCGTGTGGATCCGCGCGTTGACCAGCAGCGAAACGCCCTCCCCTGCCGTCACCGGCATCGAGGAAACGAACAACAGACCCGCCAGCGTGGCGGCCAAAGCAAAGCGATTGCGCATCCGGATCCGCCTCCCCGCGGCAGGTCATGCGAAACGAGGCTGCCACCGTACCATGCGCGTCGACGAAGTCATTGCCCGCGTTCCGCCACTTCCCGCCGCCGTATCGACAGCGTTTGTCCGCCAACCATCGGAAGCTCGCAACAGGCTTGCCGTTACATCCATCGGGGAGTCGATCATGCGTTTGCCGGGAAATGCCGAAGGCCTGCCGTCGTGGCTCGCCATGCTGTCGCTGCTGCTGATCGCCATGCTTCCAGCCAGCACCTTGCGTGCCGCTGATCGGCCATCAAACGGCGAATACCGCTCGGTCGAAGTGTGCTTCGTGCTCGACACGACCGGCTCGATGTCGAACCTGATCGAGGCGGCGAAGCAGAAGATCTGGTTCATCGCCAGCGAGATCGTTGATGCACCACAAAAACCCAGCGTGCGCTTCTGCCTGATCGGCTTCCGTGATCGCGGCGACGCCTATGTGACGCGAACCACGCCGCTAACGCCGGACATGGATCGCCTCTACGCCGACCTCAAGGCCTTCGAGGCCGATGGCGGCGGCGATTTTCCGGAATCGGTAAACCAGGCCCTGCGCGAGTCCATCGAGGACATCGCCTGGAGCGACGATCCGAACGTACTGAAGCTGGTGTTCGTGGTTGGGGACGCGCCTCCGCATACCGACTACGACGAACCGCAACTGCCGGCCATCCTCGCCAGCGCCGACCGGCGCGGCATCCTGGTGAACCCGGTGCTCTGTGGCAGCTACGTCGACAGCGAAAAGGCGTTTCGCGGCATGCAGCGCGGTCGTGGCCGCTTCATCGCCCTACCGCAGGTGCACGAGCAACAACAGAGCACGCCGATGGACCAGGACCTGGCCGCGCTCAACCAGCGCCTTGGCCACACCCTTCTGCCCTATGGCAACGAGGAGCTGCGCCAGACGCTGCACGACAACCAGACGCGTTCCGAGCGCATGGATGACGCCACCGTGGCCGACCGCCTGCGCTACAACCGCGCCACCCGGCGTATTGCCCAGGGTGGTCGCGACCTGATCGAAGCGCTGGATGCCGGCGAACTGAGCGTGCAAGACCTGAATCCCGACCTGCTGCCCGAAAAGCTGCGCAGCATGACTGCCGAAGAGTTGACCGCGCACCTTGGTCAGATCCGCGCCGAGCGCGAGAACCTCAAGCGCGTGATCCGCTCACTGCTGTCGCAGCGGCAAACCTTCCTCGACGAACACCGCGACCCCGAACAGGGCCAATTCGCCGAAGCCGTAGCCGAAACCATCCGTGTGCAGATGAACCCGACATCACCCTGATGGCAAACCGGGTGTCGGATACGTCCCGACACCCGATTCTTCCAGATAGCGAAGCTCAGGGAGTGCCGTATCGAACGCTCAGCAGCCAATGCCGCCCCGGCTGGTTGTAGTAGGCCGCCGTCTCGTAGTCGCGGTCGAACAGGTTGTAGGCATTGAGTTGCAGCGACCAGACTGACGACAGCGTGTAGCCCAGGCGCAGGTCGGTGGTGGCGTAGCCACCGAGCCGGCTGAAGTTGCCACCGTCGTCGAAGCGCTGGCCTGCAGCGTTGACGCTGAAGCCGACGTGCCAGTCATCGCCAAGATCACGGTCGCCCTCCAGCTGCGCGGTCTGGCGCGCGCGACGCGGCAGCAGGTTGCCGTCGTTGTAGCCACCACCATCGTTGCGCGGATCCAGCCAGGCAAGGTTGCCGTTCCAGCGCCAACCTGCCCAGTCGGCGGCGGCCTCGAGTTCCAAGCCGCGAATCCTCGCGCGGTCGATATTGGCCGGCAGGAAACTGGCGTCGAAGGCGATCAGGTCGCGGATGCGCGTCTGGAACGCGTTGATCGACCAGTCCAGCGCGCCACCCTCGCCACGCAGCGACAGCTCGGTGCTACGCGAGCGCTCCGGCTGCAGGTCCGGATTGCTGAAGCCGGGGTAGTAGAGCTCGTTGAAGGACGGCGAACGGAAGGCCGTACCGTAGCTCGCCGTCAGTCGCAGACCATCCGACAGCGCCCAGCCGCCGAGCAGGCTACCGGTGGTCGCGCCGCCGAACTGGCTGTCGTCATCTCGACGCACGCTTGCCTGCAGCGACCACTGCTCCGTGCTGCGCAGCCATTGGCCGAACAGCGCGCGATTGCTGCGACGGGTGCGATCAAACGGCGTGTCACTGTCGACGCGCTCGCCGCGCCAGTCGAAACCGAGCGTGAGCCGACCTCCGGCTAGCGCGCTGTCCGCCTGCAACGAGGCTTCGCGACGATGCGTGTCAAAGGTGCTGGCATACACGCCGTCGTGGAAGCTGTCGGCCAGATCGGACTGTCGACCAAAGCGCAGACTGACGTTCGCGCCACCCTCGGTCCGATAGTTGAGCCTGCCGCCCAGCACCTGCTGCGCGTTGTCCGCTTCGTTGGCAAAGCCACCGTCGAACTCGCTGAAGCCATCGGCGCGCAGCGCATTCAGTTCGGCACGAAATGAGTCGCTGAAGTCAAAGCCGGCGTTCAGCGACAGTGAGTTGTTTCGGTAGCCATCGCGATCCGGCTCGTCGATGTAACAGCCAGCGAAGATGGGGGCGCCATAGCCTCGGCAGGCATTGATGCCGTCAGTACTTTGATGCGCCAGCTGGAGCGAAGCCCAGCCGCGCTCACCACGACCGCTGATGCCCGCGCTGGCGCGGCGCGTGTCGTAGCTGCCGACGGCGAGGCGGCCGTTGATCGTGGTCTCGCCCTTTGGCCGACGGGTGAATATCTGGATCACGCCACCGATGGCGTCGGAACCGTAGAGGCTGGAATATGGTCCGCGCACCACTTCGATGCGTTCGATCTGATCGACCGGAATGTCCTGGAGCGCGGCCTTGCCGGCGGTGGCGGAAGCCACGCGCACGCCGTCGATCAGCACCAGCGTCTGGTCGGCTTCGGCGCCACGCAGGAACAGCGAGCTTTCCTTGCCGAAACCACCGTTATTGCTGATCGACACGCCGGGGATGCGGTGCAGCAGTTCCGGCAACGAGTCTGGCTCGAGTCGATCAATGTCCTCACGGTCGATGACGGTGACCGCGGCCAACGTCTTCTCCAGCGACTGCTCGCTACGACTGGCGGTGACCACCACCGGATCGAGCTGTGCATCGCCACCCCGCTGCGCGAACGCCGCGATCGGGAACAGTGACAAGGTGGCGACCACTGCAATGGTCAGGGAGTTCAGGGTGGATCGATTATGGCGAGACGGATTCATGCAAGGCTCCTGGTCCGCGCCTGCCCGCGCGGAAAGATTTCAAGGCGACAGGCAATGGCGGAGCGAGGACGGACGGCACGCAGGCGACGACGGTCCACGAACACGCCCACCGCATGTCATGACGTTGCCAAAGGCCGGTCTCCGGGCTCGCGAGTGAAAGTCGGATGACCTTCCCGGACCGCGCCTTCCCGCACGTACGTGCAGTGGCGTCTTGCGGACCGGCGGACTCGCCTACCGTTGCGGGGGCAGCTCCGGAATTGCGCAAGCCAGGATGGCTGGCACTCACCGGATTCCCGTTTCAATCCCCATCCGGAACAGGACGGTGGATCACCGAGGGCGCGCGCAGTCTATCAGCTTGGCGGGCACGGCTATACTGCCCGCCGGATTTCCCGCAGGCCCTTTGGATGAATCGACGCACTCTGTTCTTCTGCATTGCCATGCTCGCAGCCACGACATCAACGCTGCAGGCCAGCGAGCCCATCGCTACACGTAGTGAAGCGAACTCCTCGGCACCGATCACAGACACAGACGCCAAGGCCGATGCGGACAACGATCCAGCCGGGGGATCCATGTTGTTGCCCGGTGCCAGCGGCAGTCAGGACCGCGGGGGACTGATCACCCGTCCGTCAGACGATGTCGTCTGCGGTGATCCGGCAGCCGGCAGCTGTGGCGGTGTGGAAACAGCCGACACACAGCCGGCGAAACCAGCGAACGACTCGACCGAGTCTGACAGGCACCGTCACCGCGAAGACTGACGCCCCTTTTGTTCACCGGCTGGTCGGGCCGAGCGACTTGTCCGTTTCGTAGGTGCCGGGACTCTCCAGCCATCGGGACACGTCATCGGGACTCGCGATGGAAACCGGGTTATCGGCCAGCTGTGCCCGAGCATGGATTCCCGCCTGCCGTGCCTTCTCGAGATGCCCTTGCCGCCACAGCGAGCGTGCCAACAGGAACTCCGCAGCTCCGCGATAGCCGGCCAATCGTACATTGCCGGACGCGCGTTCATCGATGCCGTCGACCACCGCAGTGAGGCCTGCGTCGTCACCACGCGCCAGCAGCATCGCGGCGAATAGCAGCTGCGCTTCCAGCGCATCGCCATGAGACCGGCCCAGCTTGGCGTCCAGCGTGGTGAGCGCTTTTGCAAACAGCACTCCGGCGCCCTCGAAATCCCTCGCCTTGCCAAGTGATGACGCCAGATTCACCTGCACGTATGCGGTCCGGTAGTGATCCTCGCCATAGGTTCGTGCCGTCATGTCGAGAATCCGGCGTTCGGCAGCAATGGTGGCATCCAGATCACCGCGCTTCTCGGCGATATGCGCCAGCACCACCTCGGTGGCGATGTGCGCGGGATGCAGGGGTGGGTACAGCGTTGATTTCAGCGAGCGCGCCAGCTGGCACTCCGACTCGGCCTCGTCCAGCCTCGAATCCTGGAGCGCGATTCGACACAGGTTGTGCGCGTTCACCGCCAGCCATTCAAAGTCACGCGTCCGTCGCCTGGAGTTCGCGGAGTCGGCCTCGGCCAGCGGCCGCACCTGGTCGACCGCCGAGGCGGCCGAAGCCAGATCAAGCCGCTTCAGCAGCAGTCCCCGCAACGCCCGATAGCTTTTCGCGGCTTCGTCACCGCGACCGTCCTCTGTGGCAAGCGTTGCCAGTCGATTGAGCACCATCTCGGCAGTTGCATCGTCGTTGAGTGCACCCGCGTCCCGCAGCAGCGACCGATATCGATCGACCACATCGGCATGATCCGCGTCATTGGCTTCCAGCGCGTATGCCAGCGCATAGCCAGCCGTCAGGCGTTGCTGCGGATCAACATTTTCCAACCCGGACAATTCGTCAACGGACTGTCTTGCCAGCGCCAGTCCTTTCGGGTTGTCGCCGAGCTCCAGGTAGATGGCGGACAGCTTGGCCAGCAACTGACTCTTCAGCGCCGGATAGTCATCAAAACCGTCATCCAGCCGGGCGACGCCACGGTCCAGCGCCTGCCGCACGGTGACGTCCTGGCCCAGCGCACGGCTGGGGTCCGCGTTCTTCAGCAGGTCGACCATGAAGCTGGTGACGCGATTGGCCTTGTCGCGCTCCACGGTCGCCCGGTCACGTTCGACACGCGTGGCCTCCAGCTGTCGCGAGAGCTGGAACAGAAAGCCCAGCGTCAATAGAAGCACACCGGCGGTCACAGCCAGCCCCAACCAGTTCCGACGCGCAAAACGCCGCACCCGGTAAAGCCGGCTTCCTCGTCGCGCGGCGACGATGCCGCCACGTCGCCAGGCATCGAGATCGGCGATCAATTCGCCCATGCCCGGGTAGCGGTCGCCAGCGCGCTTGCGCAGGCACTTCAGGATGATGGCATCCAGGTCGCCGCGAAGCTGTCGCGGCTCGACCGGCAATGCTGAAGCGGACACTTCGCGGCGTAACCGCTGCGCAAGGCGCTGACTGGGCGGCAGGGGCTCCTCGTCGCAGACCGCAGCAGGCAACCGCAGCGTGTTGGCCACATCGCCATAGGGTGACTCACCGCAGAGCAGCTCATACAACAACACGCCAAACGCATACACGTCCGCGGCGGTACCGACGGCCTCCCCGCGAACCTGTTCCGGCGCGGCATAGCGCGGCGTGAGCAACTGGGCACCGGTTCGGGTATCGGCCCGGGTGAGATCGAAGGCATCGCCATTGAGCAACTTGGCGATACCGAAATCGAGCAGTTTTGGCTCGCCATGACGATCCACCAGCACGTTGCCGGGCTTGAGGTCACGATGCACCACCAGCTGTCGGTGTGCCGCCTGCAGGGCGTGCGCCACGCGGGCCATCAGATCAATGATGCCGCGCGCGTCCAGCGAGCGCGATCGACACCATTGATCGATACGGTCACCCTCGACATACTTCATGACCAGATAGGGAAGCCCGTCACCGCAGCTTCCTCCATCGAGCAGACGCGCGATATTCGGGTGATCAAGGCTGGCGAGGATCTGCCGCTCCATGCGGAAGCGCGCCCGCGCATCACCGTCACGCAGAATGTCGACGCTCATCAGCTTGATCGCGACCTCCTGGCGGAAGTCGTCACCGTCGCGTTCGGCCCGCCAGACGCGGCCCATGCCGCCACGCGCCAACGGTCGCAGCAGGCGGTAGCCGGGAATCTCCGGTGCGGACTCACTCGCTTCGGGATCCGCCGTGCCGTCATCCTGCTGCCCGACTGCCTGATCCAGCAGAGCCTCAACCTCGGCCAGCAAGCGCGCATCGCTGCCGCATTGCGTTCGCAGCCACGAGCGTCGCTCATCTTCAGGCTTTTCCAGCGCCGCGATGAACAGCGATTTTGCCCGTGCGTAACTGCTGCTCACGCCGGATCACTCATGTGCTGGCGCAGCCATGCGCGTGCGTGCGCCCACTCGGCACTGACCGTCGACGTATGGATGCCGACAACCTCCGCGGTCTGCTCAAGAGTCAACCCGCCGAAGTAGCGCAGCTCGACCACCCGGGCCGCCTGCGGGTCCAACAGCTCCAGCCGACGCAAAGCATCGTCGAGGACCAGCAGTTCGGCATCGTCGGCCACCGGAATGCCCAGCGCGTGATCCAGCGACAGCGGCCTGACGCCACTGCCACGCTTGTCCGAATGCCGCCGGCGCGCGCGATCTACCAGAACCTGACGCATGGCGCGGGCGGCGGCGCCGAAAAAGTGCCGACGATTGTCGAAGCTGTCGGCATCCGCACCCAGCAGCTTCAGGAAGGCCTCGTTGACCAGTGCGGTGGGCTGCAGCGTTTGCTCGCCACTACCGCTCAAAAGGCCGCGCGCGAGTCGGCGAAGCTCGGCGTAGAGCATCGCGACCAGTTGCTCGCGCGCCTGGGCATCTTCACCCCAGCGGGCCAGCAGGCCGGTGACATCGGTGTCATTGGCATCGGTCATGGCGTTGATATCGACGGACAGGGTCAATCAGGGGCTGCGGAAACACCGTGCCTGGGCTCAGAGGATAACCGTGTCAGGACTGGCGGACGGGGATTCGTCCCGATTCTGCGTATGGACCGGGAAGACCTCGATGGAGAATTCTCGTGACCCTGCGCTGTTTAGCCAACACCTGCGTCGTCTCACTGCTGCTGTTGCTGGCAGCCTTGCTGGCAAATCCGGTGCATGCCGCCGAACCACCGCCGACGCTCAGCCTGTCCTTCCCGCAATGCCCGGAGGGTGACGTCAGCGACAGCGGCTGCCTGCTGCGCCTCAGCCTTTCCGGCCCGAGTAAAACCAGCGTGAGCGGCAACCTGAGTCTGGATGTGCCCGAGGGCATGACGCGACCCGCCACTCCCGGCGAGGACTTCGTGCCCCTCGACAACCTGCATTGGAACATCCCGGCCGGCAACCTCCACATCGATATCCCGGTGACCTTTCATGGCGACCGCCGCCATGAAGAAGATGAATCGCTACGCGCGCGGGTGGACGAGCTGAGCGGCGCTACCTTCGCCTTGTATGACTTCTCCTACGTCACGCTGCTGAATGACGACGATCCACCACCCCTGAACATTGGCAAGGTGCTATGCGATGAGGGCAACAGTGGCATCACGCTCTGCGAGGTAGCGATTTCCCTGCAGGGCGAAAGCGAGGCCGGCTTCCAGGGCAATTTCACCTTCTACGGTGATGGCGAACAGCCGGCTACCGTCGGCATTGACGTGCTGGAGATCGACAGCATACCGGGCGAAGTGGACCCCAAGCGCCGCAAGGCAGCTACCCTCAACGGTGGCTGGCAGATCGAAGCGGGTGCAAACGCCACGACGATCCCTCTCCAGATTGTCGGTGACACCGCCGACGAAGGCCCGGAAAGCCTGCTACTGGTTCTGTTCACACAAAACTCAGGTGTCGGCCGCCGTTCGCAAGGCAGCGCCATGATCACCATCATGGATGACGACGTGGGCGGAGCCGGACTCTGGGCCGGCGACGCCAGCGTGCTGGAAGCCGACAGCGGCGAGGAGACCACGATGCGCTTCGAGGTGGCCTTGTCACCGCCATCCGACAGCGAAGTGCGAGTCGCCTGGACGACGTCAGCGACTGCCGATGCCAGTGCCGCCATCGACTTCATCAATGACAGCGGCGTGCTGGTCTTTGCCGCGGGCGAGACCCGGAAATTCGTGGATGTCACGGTGATCGGCGACGACGAAGCCGAACCTGACGAAACGTTCGCGCTTCGACTTGGCCTGCCAGTAGGTGCGGTGATCCGTCGGCAGCAGGGCATCGGCACCATCCGCAACGACGAACCTTCGCCGGGTCGCCTGCGCCTGCTGCACAGCACCAGCATCCGTGCTGACGAATCGGCTGACGAGGTCCCGGTTCTGATGGAACGCATCGACGGCGACAGTGGCGAAGTCGGCATCGCCTACGCCACGGTGGACGGCAGCGCCACCGGCTTCCTCGACAGCAACGACTGGGCCGGCAAATCGGGGACGACGTCAAAAGGCGGCGGCTTCGACTACGAATCCGCCAGCGGCACGCTTGTCTGGGGCGCCGGGCAGAGTCACATCGAAGACATCACCCTGAACCTGCTGGATGACAACGAATTGGAGCCCGATGAGGACTTCTACCTGATCATCGACGCACCGACGGGCGGCGCCACGCTGGGCGAACCGAACCAGGTACGGATCGAGATTGTCGACAACGATACACAGATATTCAGCGGCGGCTTTGAAGCATCCAGCGACGTGGCTGACTAGGTGGTGGCGATGTACCGGCGGTCGGAAATCGAAACTGGCTGATCGATTCCCTGCCCTTTCTGCGCTAGAACAGATGCGGGAGGAGGCAGAACCCGCTTCGCCCAGACCGGATTACCGCGATGAACGCCAGCCAGCCGCTATTTGCCGTGTCCACGCCCAGAGCGCGCCGATCTTTGGGCGCCTGGGTTGTCGTGCTGCTGGGCGGGCTGTTCGCCAGTGCCACATCCGCTGCCACGCTGTCGCCGATCATGGGCGTGCAGCAACTGGCGCTGGGCGATGGCCATGCCTGCGTGCTGACCAACGGTGGCGGCGTGAAATGCTGGGGCAACAACGAATACGGGCAGCTGGGCGATGGCAGCACCACCCATCGCTACCTGCCGGTGGAAGTATCGGGGCTTTCCAGTGGCGTCGCCGAAGTGCGCACCGGCTACCGGCACAGCTGCGCGCGGATGAACGACGGCACGGTGAAGTGCTGGGGCAAGAACCTGCTGCTGCAGCTCGGCGACGGCACCAATACGCCTAGAAGTACGCCGGTCACGGTGTCCGGGCTCAGCGGGGCAACGGCCATCGCCGTCGGTGGCGACCACAGCTGCGCGCTGATCGGCCTCACCGGCATGAAATGCTGGGGCTACAACGGCTATGGCCAGCTCGGCATCGGCAACACCGACAACCAGTCGACGCCGGCCAGCGTTGTCGGCGGCCAGAATCTCATCGCCATCACCGCCGGCTATTCCAATACCTGCGCGATCACCAGCAGCAACACGGTGAAGTGCTGGGGCGTGCGCGACCGCGTCTGCAGTACCTTCGGCTGCGGCTTCGACTATGTCATCTCGCCGCAGACCATCAGCGGCCTCAGCAGCGTCACGGCGATCAGCGCCGGGCAGTATTTCAACTGCGCGCTGGTCAGTGGCGGCGCGGCGAAATGCTGGGGCGACAACTACGACGGTGTGCTTGGCGACCTGTCGGGCTCAGAGACCGATCCGAAAAACCCGGATCCGCTGCAGATCTTCGACATCAGCGGCCTCGGTTCCGGCGTCACCAGCATCAGCGCCGGCTACCACCATGCCTGCGTGCGGCTGTCGGACAACAGCGTTCGCTGCTGGGGTGACGGCAATTCGGGACAGCTGGGCGATGGCGGCAGCGCCGACAGCTTCGTGCCGGTCACCGTTTCCGGGCTGGCTGCCGCTACAACCGCCGCCGCGGGCGGACGGTTCAGCTGCGCGCGGATGGCCGACAGCGGCGTGCAGTGTTGGGGCAGCAACGGCACGGGACAACTGGGTGACAACGATCCATGGTTCCGCAACACGCCGGTGGATGTGCCAGGCCTCGGCAGTGGCGTGAAGTCGATCAGCGCTGGCGAGTTCCACAGCTGCGCGGTCACCGCTGGCGGTGCCGTCAAATGCTGGGGCGACAACAGTTCCGGACAACTGGGCGATGGCAGCCTCAGCGAGCGCACCACGCCCACCAGTGTCAGCTCTATCGCCAACGGCGCGACGACGGTCAGCGCCGGCATCGCGCAGACTTGCGCGGTGGTCTCCGGCGGCGCCCGCTGCTGGGGAAGCAACGCATCCGGGCAACTGGGCGACGGTGGCTACGACGACAGCCCCACGCCGGTATCGGTATCCGGTCTCGCCAGCGGTGTCAGCAGTATCGATACCGGCGGCGACCACAGCTGCGCGCGGCTCTCGAATGGCAGCGTGCGTTGCTGGGGCCGAGGTTGGGACGGCCAATTGGGCAACGGCCCTTTCGCGTCGTCGGCAACACCCGTCGTCGTCGCCAATCTCGCCAATAGCGCCACCGCCGTCACCACCGGCAACGCGCACAGCTGTGCGGCCGTCAACGGCCAGGTTGCCTGTTGGGGCGACAACAGCGACGCACGACTGGGCGACGGCGGCTACGACGACAGCAGCCTGCCGGTATTCCTGCCCCATCCGCCCCAGGGCACCACGCAAGTCACTGCCGGCCGCGCTCATAGCTGCGCCATCGCCGCCGGTCGCGCCCTGTGCTGGGGCGCCAACGGCGATGGACAGATCGGATTCGGCTTCACGTCGGGCGACGTCAGCACACCGGCCACGGTCCCAGGCATGGACTCCGGCATGATCGCCGTCAGCGCCGGAGATTCGCACACCTGCAGTGTCGGCCCCGGCGGCAAGGCCTGGTGCTGGGGGAACAACGTGCTGGGGCAGTTGGGCGATGGCAGCGCTACCCGGCGCACCTCACCGACAGCAGTGATCGGTCTGGAAAGCGGCGTGAAAGCCATCAGCGCCGGCAGCTACCACAGCTGCGCGCTGACCAACGCCGGCGCAGTCAAATGCTGGGGCTACAACGCGGATGGCCAGCTCGGCATCGGCCGCCGCAACTTCCGCCTGCCCGGCCCCGTGCTCGACGACCCCGCCTTCTTCCGTGACGGCTTTGAATAGGCGCGAAGTCTTCGAAACACGCGCAAAGGCGACGCTGAACAAGCATCCATCACCAGCATGAAAAAGCGGCCCGGAGGCATGTTCCGGGCCGCATGACGACATCAGCTGTGGGCAAACACCAGATGCCCGCCTTCGGCATCGACTTTCACGGTGCTGTCGGGGCCGAATTCGCCACCGAGGATTTTCTCGGCCAGCGGGTTTTCCAGTTGCTGCTGGATGGCGCGCTTCAGCGGTCGTGCACCGTAGACTGGATCGAAGCCGATGTTGCCGAGCAGGTCCAATGCCTTGTCCGAGATCTCCAGCCTGATCTGGCGCTCGGCCAGGCGCTTGGCGAGGTGCTCGGTCTGGATACGGGCAATCTCGCGGATCTGCGCTTTCTTCAGCGGATGGAAGACCACAATCTCATCCAGACGGTTGATGAACTCGGGCCGGAAGTGACCCTGCACCGCGCCCATCACCGCCGCCTTCAGCTGCGAATAGCCTTCCGGGCTGTCCGCATCCATGTCCTGGATCACGTTGGAACCGAGGTTGGAGGTCATCACGATCACCGTATTGCGGAAGTCCACGGTGCGGCCCTGGCCGTCGGTCAGGCGGCCGTCATCCAGCACCTGCAGCAGCACGTTGAACACGTCCGGATGAGCCTTCTCGACCTCGTCGAGCAGCAGCACGGAATACGGACGCCGACGCACGGCTTCGGTCAGGTAACCGCCTTCCTCGTAACCGACATAGCCCGGAGGCGCACCGATCAGGCGGGCCACGCTGTGCTTCTCCATGAATTCGCTCATGTCGATACGCACCATGGCTTCCTCGGTATCGAACAGGAACGAGGCCAGTGCCTTGCACAGTTCGGTCTTGCCAACGCCGGTGGGGCCGAGGAACAGGAAGCTGCCGTTCGGACGATTCGGATCAGACAGCCCGGCACGCGAACGGCGGATGGCATCGGAGACAGCCTTCACCGCCTCGTCCTGGCCAATCACCCGCGCGTGCAGCGAATCCTCCATGCGCAGCAGCTTCTCGCGCTCGCCTTCCAGCATCTTGGTCACCGGAATGCCGGTCCAGCGGCTCACCACCTCGGCGATTTCCTCCTCGGTGACCTTGTCCTGCAGCAGGGTGAATCCGGTCTTCTCCGCTTCCTGCGCGGCCTTGAGCTGCTTTTCCAATTCCGGCAGCGTGCCATACTGGATTTCGCTCATCCGGGCGAAGTCCTGTGCGCGCTGCGCGGCTTCCAGTTGCAGCTTGGCGTCTTCGATCTGCTCCTTGATCTTGGTGGCACCCTGCAGCGTGGCCTTCTCCGCTTTCCAAACCTCCTCGAGGTCGGCGTACTCACGACCCAGCGTGTCGATCTCGGCCTCGAGATCGGCCAGGCGCTGCTTGGACTGCGCGTCCTTTTCCTTTTTGAGTGCCTCGCGCTGGATCTTCAGCTGGATCAGGCGGCGCTCCTTGCGATCAAGCTCTTCCGGCTTGGAGTCGATTTCCATGCGGATACGCGAAGCCGCCTCGTCCATCAGGTCGATGGCCTTGTCCGGCAGCTGGCGGTCGGCGATATAGCGGTTGGACAGCGTGGCCGCGGCGACAATGGCCGGGTCGGTGATCTCCACGCCGTGGTGAACCGCGTAGCGCTCCTTCAGGCCGCGCAGGATGGCGATGGTGTCTTCGACGCTGGGCTCGCCGACGAACACCTTCTGGAAGCGGCGCTCCAGCGCGGCGTCCTTTTCCACGTACTGGCGATATTCGTCCAGCGTGGTGGCGCCGATGCAGTGCAGCTCGCCACGCGCGAGTGCGGGCTTCAGCATGTTGCCGGCGTCCATGGCGCCTTCGGCCTTGCCGGCGCCAACCATGGTGTGCAGCTCGTCGATGAACAGGATGATCTGCCCTTCATTCTTCGCCAGATCGTTGAGCACAGCCTTGAGGCGCTCTTCGAACTCGCCACGGAACTTGGCGCCGGCGATCAGCGCGCCCATGTCGAGACTGAGCAGCCGTTTGCCGCGCAGGCCTTCCGGCACCTCGCCATTGACGATCCGCTGGGCCAGACCCTCGACAATGGCGGTCTTGCCAACGCCGGGCTCGCCGATCAGCACCGGGTTGTTCTTGGTGCGCCGCTGCAGTACCTGGATGGTGCGGCGGATCTCTTCATCGCGACCGATCACCGGATCGAGCTTGCCGCTCTCGGCGCGCGCAGTCATGTCGATGGTGTACTTCTCCAGCGCCTGGCGCTGGTCTTCCGCGTTCTCGCTCTGCACGCTTTCGCCTCCCCGCATTTTCTCGATAGCCGCTTCCAGGCGCGACTTGTCCGCACCGGCTGCCTTCAGCGCCTTGCCAACCGCGCCACTGTCCTCCAATGCTGCCAGCACGAACAGCTCGCTGGCGATGAAGGCATCGCCGCGCTGCTGCGCCAGCTTGTCGGTGACGTTGAGCAGACGACCGAGGTCGTTGCCGACGCTCAGGTTTCCGGCCTGCCCGGAAACCTTGGGCAGCGCTTCCAGCGCCTCGCCCAGGCGCTCGCGCAGCGCCGGCACGTTGACGCCGGCCTGCGCCAGCAGTGGCCGCGTACTGCCGCCCTGCTGGTCGATCAGCGCCACCATCAGGTGTACCGGTTCGATCAGGTTGTGGTCGCGGCCGACGGCCAGCGACTGCGCGTCCTGCAGGGCCTGCTGGAAGCGCGAGGTGAGTTTGTCCATGCGCATGGATTCTGTCTCCCGACAAAATTCTTTGATGCGGTCTACATGGTAGCGAGAGCGCCGAAATCAAGTTGGATCAATCGCTTGCCTGCCCTATCATCGCGCCCGCATTGCAGGGGAATTCAGGATGTCGGTCAATTCAAGCCATCTGCCGTCGACGCTGCCGGCCCGTCTGGGCTGGGCGCTGCTGAACGCGCTGCAGTGCGCGTTCACGCTGCTGTGGACGGCCTTCGGCATCGTCCTGGCCTTTGTCGTCCTGCTGCTTTGTGGCGGCCGCCGCCACTGGCCGCTGCGTATGGCTTCGCGGCTGTGGGCACCGGGCCTGTTGGGCGGCGCCGGTGCGCGGCTGCAGGTCGAAGGCATCGACGGCATCGACTTCTCGCGTCCCTACATCGTGGTGGCCAATCACCAGTCGATGATCGACATCTGCGCGCTGTTCCGGGCCATTCCGGTGCCGCTGCGCTTCGTCATGAAGCGCGAGCTGCTGGCGGTTCCCTTCATTGGCCAGTACGCGCGGGCGATGGGAATGGTCTTCATCGATCGCGACCAGGCGCGACGGGCGGCACGCTCGCTGGACGAGGCCGGCCGGCTGTTCGCACAAGGCCACAGCATCTGCGCGTTCCCCGAGGGCACGCGCAGCCTCGATGGGCGCGTGCGCAGCTTCAAGGGCGGCGTGTTCCGCCTGGCCATCGAAACCGGCGTGCCCATCCTGCCGGTGGCGATCATGGGCAGTGGGGCGATCCTGCCGTCCAGCGGTTTCCGCGTCCGGCCGGGTACCATCCGCCTGCGCGTCGGCCAGCCCATCGACACCACACAACTGGACATGGGCGGTCGTCGCGGGCTGGCGGAACACAGCCGCCAGGCCGTGCTGGAGCTGCTCGGCGCAGCGCCCATTCGCTAGGCGGCAACCCGACGGTTCCCTAACCCCGACACCTCATCCGGCGACCCACCGTCCGTCGGCGGGCTCTCCGCCACATGCCACGCGCCGGGCCGTGCAGTGATAGCCTCCACCTGTCTCCAGGCGCGTGAACTCGATGGACCTGATGGACGTCAATCTGCCGCTGCTGCTGCTGACCGTCTCGCTGACCGTCTCGATCGGCCTGCTGGTTGCGGCCGTGCGACAGCCTTCCCCGATTCGCGAAGCCCAGCAACTGTGGTCGGCAGGCCTGATCGCCGCGCCACTGGGGATGGTCCTGCTGAAGCTTTCCGAACACCTTGATGTCACCGTCGTCGCGGTGATCGCCAAGACCACGTTGACGGCGGCCTTCGTGGCCTGCCTGCTGGCCCTCGGCAACCTCACCGACCGGCGCCCGGCATTGAAGCTGGCCTTCCTGCCCGTGGTAGCGGTCCCACTGGCTTCGGTCCTGTTTGTCTTCCAGCATCCGGGCGCGCCGATGCGCACGGGACTGCTGTCGCTGATCTGCGCGGCCATTTGTCTCGGTACCGCTTGGCTGGGCTGGTCGCGGGAACGCAGCGACTGCTGGCGCCACGCACGTATTGCCGCCGCCCTCTTCGGCATCGGAGCGCTGCTGCTGTCGGTTCGCGCCGCCCTGCTGTTCGCCAGTGACGCGCCGACAACCGCAGCGGCGGACTGGCTGCTGGCGGCCGGCGTCCTTGTTCCACCACTGGCGACGGTCGGTTTCGCCCTGGCCTGCGGAGAACGTCTCGCCAAGCAGTTGGAGCGCTTGGTGCGCGAGGACGAACTGACAGGCCTGTGGACGCGACGGGCGTTCATGGACCAGGCGCGGCGGAGTCTGCTCGAAGCCGGTGATCGCGATAGCCCGGTGGCGCTTCTGGCCGTCGATGTCGATGACTTCAAGCAGGTGAACGACCAGTTCGGTCACCAGGCGGGTGACCAGGCACTGGCGATGATTGCTTCAGCGCTGAAGACCGCCCTGCGCGAACAGGACCACCTCGGGCGGATCGGTGGTGACGAGTTCGCCGTTCTGCTGGTCGGCGCCAATGCCGCCCAGGGGCAGGAATTCGTGCGGCGCCTTCACGATGCCGTCACCCATGTCCGTTTCGCCGTCGACAACGTCAGCATCCCGCTGCGGATCAGCGTCGGCATGGCCAGCACCGATGCCGGGGCAAGCACGCTCGGCGAACTGATGGAGCGGGCCGATCGCGCGATGTACGACCACAAGCGCAACCGCAGCGGCGGCAGACTGACGGCGCCACTTACGGCCCTGCCCGACTCCTCCATCGGCGGCTGAGCATTCCGCGGCGGACCCTCGCGGCAATCAGGACGAGGCCGGATCCAGCCAGGCCAGGGTCGCCATGCGACCACTGGCGCCATCACGACGATGGGAAAAGAAGCGGTCGGCGTCGCTGATCGTGCAGAGCCCGCCGCCGCGGAGCTGATCCAGGCCGATGGATCGCAGACGCCGCCGCGCCAGCGCATAGAGGTCGCAGCGCCAGTGGCCGGGCCGGGTCGCGCGGAACGCCGCCGAGTCGGCTTCCGCCCGCCCGACAAAGGCGTCCCGCACTTCTGCCCCTACCTCGTAGGCATCCGGGCCGGCGGCCGGCCCCAGCCAGGCGATCAAACGTGACGGCGGCGTGCGCATCGCAGCGACCGTGCCCTCGAGTACACCGGCAGCCAGCCCGCGCCAGCCGGCATGGGCGACAGCAACCTCACAACCATCAATGGCAGCGAACACCACCGGCAGGCAGTCGGCAGTCAGCACGGCGAGCACGGTGCCGGGTGAAAAGGTGATTGCTGCATCGGCCTCCGGCTCAGCGCCCTCGCACGACGCGGCTTCGGCCTGCCAGACCTGCGTACCGTGGACCTGTCGCAGCCAGTGTGGTGCTCCAGGAAGCCCGGCAAGGTCAATCAGCGCGTCGCGGTTGGCCAGCACGGCCTCCGCCTGATCCCCGCAACGCAGGCCAAGGTTGAAGCGATCAAACGGCGCGGAAGAGACGCCCGCCGGCCCGCGCAGCGTGGTCAGGGCGTGCACGCCGGGAATGCCCAGCGCCGCCGTCAGCAGCGAACCGCCAACCGCCGGCATCAGACCCACTCGGGTGGATTGGCTTCGGTGTCGCGCCGCAAAGTGACGATCAGCTGCTCCAGGTCAGCCGGCTTCGGCGCCTCGACGACCAGCTCTTCACCGGTGACCGGATGCAGGAAGCTGAGCCGCTCGGCATGCAGCGCCTGCCGGCGGAAACCGCGCAGCACGGCCAGCGTCTGCTCATCCGCGCCCTTGGGCGGGCGACGCAGGCCACCGTATAGCGGATCACCCAGCAGTGGATGCCCGCGATGGGCGAAATGCACGCGGATCTGGTGGGTGCGACCGGTTTCGAGGTCGGCCTGCACCCGCGTATGCGCGCGGAAGCGCTCGCGGATGCGGAAATGCGTCACCGCCGGGCGGCCGTCCTCGACCACGGCGCGTTTCAAACGGTCGTGCGGGTGGCGGTCCAGCGGCGCATCGATGGTACCGCCGGCGACCAGCGTGCCCAGGATCACCGCTTCGTAACGGCGGTGGATGTCGCGCGCCGCCAGCATGGCGACCAGCGCGGCGTGGCTTTCCAGCCGTTTCGCCACCAGCAGCGCACCGCTGGTGTCCTTGTCGAGCCGATGCACAATGCCGGCACGCGGCAGGTTGGCCAGCGCCGGCTGGTGATGCAGCAGCGCATTGACCAGCGTGCCGCTGCGGTTGCCCGCACCCGGGTGCACCACCAGCCCGGCCGGCTTGTTGACTACCAGCAGGTGCTCGTCCTCGAACAGCACATCCAGCGCAATGGCCTCGGCCTGGTCATCCAGCGCCGGCTCGTCGGGCACGCGGATCCGCACCTGCTCACCAGCCAGCACCGGGTCGCGCGGCCGCCGCTTGGCGCCATTGATGGTGGCGTCACCCGACTTGATCCAGGCCGTCAGGCGCGAGCGCGAATACTCGGGAAACAGCTGCGCCAGGGCCTGGTCGAAGCGCAGCCCTTCCTCGGGAATACCGGTCTCGGCCTCCCGAATGTTGTCGGAAGTGGGGGTGGAGGGCCTGTCGGCGGCGGGTCTGGCGTTCATTTGGCGTTGCACTGTTACGTGGAGACGGGTTTCCGCTTTGCGATATGATCGGCGTCTTCCGGCGGCCCACACGGCGTTTCCAGCCTGCCTGGCCCCGACCCGACCCATCAAAGCGACGTCTCCATGATCCGATATTCCGGCCTTCTGCGCCTGCTCATCCTCGCCTCCCTGCTGTTGACCGTCGGCTGCGGCCGCTACTTCAGCAAGGAAGACCCGATGGAGACCCTGCCGGTCGAAAGCATGTACCAGGAGGCCAAGACCTCGATCCAGAACGGCAACTACAGCCGCGCCACGCGCTACTACCGCCGCCTGATCGCCCGCTTCCCGTATGGTCCGTATACCGAACAGGCGCAATTGGAACTGGCCTACGCTCAGTACAAGACGCGCGACAACGAAGAGGCCATGTCGGCGGTCAACCGCTTCATCAAGACCTACCCGACCAACCCGCATATCGACTACGCCTACTACCTGCGTGGCCTGATCAATTTCGTGCGTCGCGACACCTTCCTTGGCAGCTACGTGAAACTCGACCTCACCCAGCGTGACCAGAGCTCGATCGAGCAGAGTTTCAACGACTTCGCCGAACTGCTGCGCCGCTACCCGAATAGTCGCTACGCCGCGGACACGCGCCAGCGCATGGTGTTCCTGCGTAACCAGATGGCCCGCTACGAGATGAACGTGGCCGAGTACTACGTTCGCCGCGACGCCTGGGTGGCCGCCGCGAACCGTGGCAAATACATCGTCGAGCACTACCCGCAGTCGGAATACATCCCGGATGCGCTGGCCATCATGGCGCTGAGCTACGACCACCTCGGCCAGGAACAGCTGTCCGCCGATGCACGTCGCGTGCTGCAGCTCAACGATCCGCAGCATCCCTACCTGGCCAGCAAGCACTGGCCGCGCAGCAGCGGCTGGTGGAAACGACTGATCCCGCTGGCCGGCGACCGCCGCTAGGACATAGCAATCAGTCCGGACGGGAGTCCCGCCAGCTGTTCAGGGCCTCGCCCAGCTCAGTGGCACTGACCGGCTTGCGCAGGAACGCGTCCATGCCGGCTTCCAGGGCATCGCGTTCGGCGTTGTGATCCGCGCGGGCCGTCAGCGCGATCAAACCGAGGCGCTGACCCTGCGCGCGCAGCAGGCGCGCCAGCTCCAGGCCATCGATGCCGGGCAGGTCGAGATCCACAAAGGCCACATCGAAGCCTTTCCCGGCCCGTGCCAGCGCGTCGAGACCGTGCGCCGCCCAGTCGACCTGATGACCGAGTCCGCGCAGCAGGCCGCTGACGACCTCCGCCACCGTGCTGTCGTCCTCGACGAGCAGGATGCGCAGCGCCCTCGCCACATCCGGTGACCGCGCCGTGGCTTTACCCGGCTGCAGTGAAACCAACACCGAGTCCTCAAGCTCGTCCGCCGAGGCGGGCGGCAACGGCAGCTCCACGCGAAAGCAGCTGCCCTCGCCGGCCCGGCTTTGCACCCGGATCCGTCCGCCCATCAGCTGTGCCAACTCCTGGCAGATCGCCAGACCAAGCCCGCTGCCACCATATTGCGCGGCGGTTCGCGCGCCTTCTGCCTGCTCGAAACGCTGGAAGATGCGACGCTGCTGTTCCGGATCGAGGCCGGGACCACTGTCCGCGACCTCGTAGACGACGCCTCCGTGCTCGCCGCCCAGCGCGCGCAGGGCAACGAAACCCTCGCCAGTGAACTTCACCGAGTTGCCACCGAGGTTGAGCAGTATCTGGCGGATGCGATGCGCGTCGCCGAGCAACGCTGGCGGCAGGTCACTGACGACCTCGCAGTCCAACCTGAGTCCCTTGGCCTCAACCTGAGGGGCCAGCCAGTCGCAGACATCCGCAAGCACGGCGCCAGGACTGAATGCAGCGGACTGCAGACTCAGCTTGCCAGCCTCGATACGCGACAGATCCAGCGCGTCGTTGAGCAATCGCAGCATGTGCTGGCCGGAGCGGTGGATCGCCTCGACGCGCTGCCGCTGCTGCGGCTGCAGCGACGAGGATTCCAGCAGCAGCTCGCTCATCCCAAGCACACCGGTCATTGGCGTGCGGATCTCATGCCCCATGGTGGCCAGGAAACGGCTCTTGGCTTCGGACGCCTGCACCGCCCAGCTGCGCTCGCGTTCGCGGATCGCCGCCGCATGGCGGGCAGCAACACGCGCCCGATAGGCCTGCCAGGCCCAGAACAGCCCGAGCAGAACCAGCACGCCCGCAGCGATCTTGGCCGGCAGGCTCAGCCACCATGGCGGCAACACCTTGACCTGACGTGCCAGCGGCGTGGTCGTCCACAAGCCATCGGCGTTCGCGGCCAGCACTTCCATCTGGTAGTCACCCGGCGCCAGCGACGGATAGTTGCGCTCACCGCTGGCACCGACATCCACCCAGTCACCATCCACGCCATCCAGATGAAAGCGGAAATGCCGGCCTGCCGGGTCGGCAAGGCCCGGCACGCGAGCCCGCACGGTCAGTTCCTGGTCTCCGGGTTGCAGCTGCCACGGGCCAGCGGTGGCCAGAGCCACCGGCTTGCCGTTGCGTCGAACGCTGACCGAACGCAGCTCCACCTTCGGGACGCCGCCCAGCCCGGGTGGTCGGAACATCAGCACGCCGCCGGAATAGCCGACAACGATGCGGCCATCGGGCAGCCCGGTCAGCGGACGATTGCTGAACTCGTCGCTGGGCAGCCCGTCACGAAGGCTGAACTGCCGCGACAGGTGTGATGCCGGATCCAGCCGCCACAGGCCGCGCTGCGTGGTCAGCCAGAGCCGACCATCGTGGTCCAATGCCATGCCGCCCGCCGGCACAGATGGCGCGCCATCGCTACTGTCGAGGCTGAGGTCGCTGTACCAGCGCCCTTCCCGAAGCACGTAACGCTGCACCCGATCGACCCGCTGGGTCCACAGCCGCCCCCGGTCATCGAACAGGAAGGCATTCACCCGCCCATCATCAAGGCCGTCCACGATGCCGAAGGCGTTGCCGGCATCGTCCAGACGACGCATGCCTGCGCCGGTAGCCAGCCAGAGTCGGCCATCCGGACCCCGGACCATGTCCTCCACCTCGACATCATCCAGATTGCCGGAAGCCACATCGAATCGCGCCAGCACCCGGCCAGCGGCATCGCGATGCTGTACACCCGCGCCCATCACCGACAGCCAGATGCCGCCTTCGGGATCGGCGAGCAACTGATCGACCAGTCCCGCTGGCAGGGCATCGTCGGCGCTCTCCGCGGACCAGTCGACACGGCCCGCCGCAGGATGGGCCGGATCCAGCAGGCTGAGTCCACTTTGATGCCCGATCCACAGCTTGTCCGGCGCGGTCTGCAGCGCCATCCACAGTCGATCGTCACTCAGGCGGTCCGCCGGCACACGGCGCTCGACGCGACCGCTGGTCGGGTCGAGCCAGTCGACACCACCATGCCTGCCGACCACCCACAGACCGCCATCCAGCGCGACGCTGCTGCGCACTGGCGCCGTGCTCGATGGCGTTGCCGGGTCGTCCTCGCGATGCGCGATCACGGCGAAATCCCGCCAGTGCGGCGTCAGGTGGAACAGCCCCTGCCCGCGTGTGGCGAACCAGTAGCCGCCGTCGCGATCACGGCGAATGTCCATCACGGTGGTGCGTGCGATCGGCAGGTCGCGCCACGACGCAATGGCTGCGGCAAAGTAATCAGGCTGCTCGGCTTCGGTGCGACACAGGCGATCCAGTCCGCGCTGCGTTCCCAGCCAGGCCAGTTTCCCGTCCTCGAAAAGAAACGAGGAAACCGCTGTGGAACTCATCTGCTCCGACCACGAAGGGACACTCAGACCAGCCTTCGGCGACCAGAACTGCAGCCCGCCGCTGCTGGCGATCCACAGACCGCCATCCGGCTGCGCACCGAGGCGGAACACCACGCGTCCCAGCAACCCGCCGGCGGCGTTGGCGATCGTCTCGAAACGCTCGCCATCAAAGCGCTGCACGCCGTCCACGCTACCGACCAGCAAGCTTCCCGCGGCATCCACCGACAGATCCAGAATGGTGTCGTGGGCGAGACTACCAGGCACCTCGGCATCGGCTCGCCACACCCGCAGTTCTTCGGTTTCCGGGTCCAGTCGATAAAGCCCGCCGGCATAGGTTCCAAACCACACCGCACCGTCTGGCGTGGAATTGATCGCCCAGACATCGTCACTCTGCAGTGCCGCCGGATTGCCCTTGCGGTACAGGCGAAAGCCCTTCCGGTCAGGCTCCATGCGCGCCAGGCCACCTCCCTCCACGGCAACCCAGAGCCGGTTGGCGGCATCGACATGCAGGGACTGCACGAGGTTGCCCGGCAACCCGGCCTCGTCACCCGGCTGGTAGCGATGGATCTCGAAATCAGCGCCATCAAAACGTCCGAGCCCGTCGGTCGTCCCTACCCAGAGATAGCCATCCAGGTCCTCTGCGAGCGCGCGGACATCGTTGCTCGGCAGGCCATCGGCCACGCTGATGTGCTGGAACTGCGGCGTTTCCGGAAGCGCTGCCGGCTGTGCAAAGGCTGCCGTCAGTGCCAAAAAAGGAAGACCCAGGAAAGCGGCCTTCACCCAGCGCCAACCGCGCCTGACCTGCTGCCTGCTGCGACGTGCTGCCATCGTCATGCGCTCGATCCCGGGGATTTCGCCAGCGCCGATGCTGGCAGGCAGCAGCGAGGTCGGCAAGCGCGTCACATCCGTGGCCGGCTTGCGTCGTCTCCGAACTACCACGATCATCCAAGCGTGACCCGACCCAGCCACTGGATCCGCATTCTCCTTGCACTACTGGTGATCGCCGGCGTGGTGTTCATTGCCAGCAGCCTGCTGACGCTGGCCGATACCACGCTGTCGGTCTGGCAACGGCTGGAGCAGCTGCCTGCCGTCCTGCGCTGGTTCTTCCTGCTACTGCTGGGCGCCACCCTTGTCGGCGGCAGCTGGCTGCTGTGGAAACTGCTGAAGCCATCCACGCCGCGCGATGCTCGGGTTGAGCGGATTGATCGCGAAAGCATCGAGCAGCGCGTCGAATCACTGGGCGACCACGCCGCAGCCGCGCGCGAGGAACTGTCGGAACTCGATCGCCGCCGCCAGCAGGGCGCGCTCTACGTCGCCCTGTTCGGGCGGATCTCCAGCGGCAAGACCAGCCTGCTGCGCGCGCTGGCCGGCGAGGACACCCGCGCCGATGCCATCGCCGTCACCGGCGGCAGCACGACTCGGGTGCGCCATGTCGAAGGCGAACTGGCCAACGGCCGCAAGCTGGTACTGGCCGACGTCCCCGGCACCGAGGAAGTCGATGACCAGCGCCACGCCGCCATGGCGAAAGCCGAAGCCGACCGCGCACACGTGCTGCTCTACGTCTGCGACGGTGAACCCACGCGCAGCGAGGACACCGACCTGCGCGCCATTGCCGCCTTCGGCAAGCCGCTGCTGCTGGTGCTGAACAAGGCCGACCGCTACGACGATGACGAACGCGAACAGCTGCGCTTCGCATTGGCCAAGCGCTATCAGGATGTAGTTGACCGCGTCGTCACTGCCAGCGCCGGCTACCGGAAAACGCTGCAGCGCATTGATGGCAACGACATCGAAAGCAGCGTCGAACGCGAAGAGCCGCCGCACATCGAGCGCCTTGTGTCGGCGCTGCAGATGATCGCCAATCGCCCCATCGAACAAATGGAGCCGGCGCGCGAAGCCGCCGTGCTGGCCGCCGTCGACCAGCGACTCGACGCCGCCGAACAGGCGCAGCGACAGGAGCGCAGCGAAGCCGCGATCCGCCGCTACACGCGTCGAGCAATGGTCGGCGCCATGGCTGCCATCGCTCCCGGCAGCGACCTTGTCATCCAGGGCGCGCTGGCCACGGCGCTGGCGCGCGAACTGGCCGGCATCCACGGTATCCCGATCCGCGAAGTCGACCTCGATGATTTCCTTACCCGCGCCGGCGGCCTGCTGCGCACCTCGACCTCGGTGGTGCTGGCCGTGGCCGGCAATGCGCTGAAGGCCTTCCCCGGCTTCGGCACGCTCGGCGGCGGCCTGCTGCATGCCGTGGCCTACGGACTGATCTTTCACAGCCTCGGACACGCGTTGGCCGAGAGCTTTGCCGACCTCAAGCGCTTCGATCGTCAGGCCACGCTGGATGCCTTCCAGCAGGGCCTCAAGCGACCAGACGCCGACACCGTGCTGAAGCTGGCGCGCATCGCCCGCGATGTGCTGCAGGAGGACAAGCCATGAAACAGCACGTCGGCTTGCTGCTGTTGTTGATCGCGCTGCCAGTCGCGGGCAGGGCGCAGACGCGCGACTACCGCATCGATCCCGACCACAGCCGCGTGCTGTTCCGCATCGACCACCTCGGCCTGTCCAGCAGCCTGGGCACCTTTGCGAAACTGGATGGCGAATTCCGCTTCGACGAGGGCTACTGGAAAAGCGCGCATGTCGAGGTCAGCATTCCGCTGGACAGCCTGAATCTCAGTGATGCCGACTGGCGGAGAAAAGTGCTGGAGGACTACCTGAAGGCCGGCGAACACCCAGACGCACGCTTTGAATCCACCATGCTGGTGCCCGATGACGGGCGCATGAAAACCGGTCGACTGAGCGGCCAGCTGACGCTGAACGGCGTGACCCGGCCGGTCGAACTCCAGCTGCGCTTCAACGGCAGCAACAAGGGGATCTACACCAAGCTCCGACGCAAGACCGGCTTCAGCGCCACGACCACCATCCGTCGCAGCGATTTCGGGCTGGACAAGCAGCTCGACCTGGTCGGTGACGAAGTGCGGATCGACATCGAAGTCGAAGGCATCGAGCAGAAACGGTAGACGACCATGATCCCCAAGCACCGCACACGCACCCGCTACGACGCACTGCAGATCAGCCTTCACTGGGCCACCGTGATCCTGATCGCCTGGCTCGCGTGGCTGGGATTGACCATGACCGACCTGCCACTGTCGCCGGACAAGGTGCGCACCTATGCGCTGCACAAATCACTGGGCCTGACTGTTCTCGCACTGACCGTGCTGCGTCTCCTGTGGCGCGGCATGGCGCGCACACCACCCGCGCTGCCCGTCCCACGCTGGCAAGTGCTGGCAGCCAAACTCGGCCATCTGGGGCTGTACCTGTTGCTGCTGGCGGTGCCACTGTCCGGCTGGCTGTACAACTCTGCCAGCAACTTCCCGCTGCAGTGGTTCGGCCTGTTCAACCTGCCGGCGCTGGTCGATGGCGACAAGGCCACCAAGGCCCTCGCCCACGAGCTGCATGAAACCCTGTTCTGGGCGCTGATGGCACTGACCGCCATCCACGCCATCGCCGCACTCTGGCACCACTACGCCAAACGCGACGACACGCTGCGCCGCATGCTGCCAATGCCTGTCCGGCGCACGACGAAACCTGACGAGGAAAGCCGAGCATGACGCTGAAGACCATGTTGCTACTGCCGCTGCTCGCGATGCCGGGCGCTGCGATCGCGGCTGACTGGACGCAACAGCATGACTCTACCCTGGGTTTTTCCGGCAGCGCCCAGGGCGAAGCCTTCAATGGCCAGTTCAAGCAGTTCGAGGCCGACATCCGCTTCGACCCGCAAGACATCGCCAACGCCCGCTTCGACGTACGCATCCAGCTCGACAGCGTGGACAGCGCCAACAGCGAGCGCGACGACACGCTGCGCAGCGCCGACTTCTTCAACGTGGCCGCGATACCGGAAGCACGCTACCTCGCCGAGCACTTCGAGAAGGATGGCGATTGCTTCGTCGCCAAAGGCAAGCTGGCGCTCAATGGCAAGACAGTGGACGTGCCGCTGCAATTCCAGTTCAGGATCACCGATGCCGAGGCCACGTTGGACGGCAAGGCCACGCTTGACCGCCTCGACTTCAACGTCGGTGGCGGCGACTGGGCCGACCCGTCGATGATCGACACGGCGGTCCGCGTGACCACGCACCTTCAACTGAAGGCGGAGGAGTAATCGCCTTGGGCCTGCTTGATCGCATCCGTGGCTGGTGGAAGGACGAGTCGCCTGCGGACGCGATGTCGCCACGTTCGGGAAAGCCTGGCGACCAGCACCTGGCCCGCGCCACCGACAGCCTGCGAGCCCTGCTCGACGATCCGTCGATCCCACCGGAGGTACGCGATTCTCTGGCCGGCGACTATCGTGAAGTCGAGGCCATGCTCGACAAGCTGGAACACGGTGACCTGCACCTCGCCGTGTTCGGTCGGGTCAGCGTCGGCAAATCGGCCCTGCTCAACGCGCTGATCGGCTTCGACGCCTTCGAGGTCGGTGTCCTGCACGGCACCACCACGCGGCAGCAGCGGCTGAAGTGGGAAGTGGTCGCCGACAGCGGCGTACACCTGATCGACACGCCCGGAATCAACGAGCTGTCCGGCGAGGATCGCGAAAAACTGGCACACGAGGTAGCCAGTCGCGCCGACCTGGTGCTGTTCGTCTGCGACGGCGACCTGACGCAGAGCGAGATCGACGCGCTGCGCCTGCTGGCTGACACCCGGCGGCCGCTGGTGCTGGCCCTGAACAAGGCCGATCGCTACACCAAAGCCGATCGCGAAGCCCTGCTGGCGCGACTGCGCCAGCACAGCGTCGGGCTGGTACAGCCGGAGAACGTCGTCTCAGCGATGGCGCAGCCCAGGGCGGAAACGCTGATCCGCGTCGATCCAGACGGAGGCGAGCGCGAGGAGCGTCGTGAGCGCCATGCCGATGTTGAGGCGCTGCGCGCGCGCCTGTTCGCCATCCTCGATAGCGAAGGCAAGACCCTGGCCGCGCTCAACGCCGCCCTGTTCGCCGGCCGCCTTGCCGACAGCGTTGGCGAGCGCATCACCTCGTTGCGGCGAGAACTTGCCGAACGCGTCATCCGCAACTACTGCATCGCCAAGGGCGTCGCGGTAGCACTGAACCCGGTTCCGGTCGCCGACCTGCTCGCCGCGGCCGGTCTCGACATCGCGCTGGTCATGCATCTGTCGCGAATCTATGGTCTGCCGCTGTCGCGCGCCGAGGCCGGCAAACTGCTCAGCACCATCCTCGCCCAGCTGGTGGCCTTGATGGGCGCGATCTGGGGTGTGCATCTGGTGTTCTCGGCGCTGAAGGCCGGAACCGGCGGCCTTTCCACCGTCGCCACGGCCGGCGCGCAGGGCGCGCTGGCCTGGTACGCCACCTTGCTGGTTGGCCGCGCCGCCGAAGGCTACCTGGCCGCCGGCAAGAGCTGGGGCGAACAGGGCCCCAAGCGCGTCGTGCGCGACATCGTCGAAAGCCTCGACCGAAACTCCATCCTGCGCGAGGCGCGCGAGGAAATCCTCTCGCGGCTAAAGCGCAGAAAATGATCGCGACGTAGACATCCGCATTGCGCGATGAAGGCGCATCGACCCGGGAGCGACCATGCACGAATCAGGCATCGAAGAGCTGCTGCGGACGCTTCGGGCGCTACCGGTGGCGGAACGCGAAGACTGGCTTCGCGCAACGCAGCTGGACCGTGACACGGAACAACGCTTGCGGGCAGCCTTGACGCAGGCGACCGATGCCACCTGCGTCATCACCGACATTGATGAGCAGGCCCCGGCCCACTCAACACCTGATGCATCCACCAACGCGACGGCAATGCAAAGACTGGGCCCCTGGCGGTTGCTGGGCGTGCTGGGCCGGGGCGGCATGGGCGTGGTGCATCTCGGCGAGCGGGCCGATGGTGCGTACGAGCAGCAGGTCGCCATCAAACTGCTATCGTTGCGCGGCTTGGAACACGACGCGGCGCTGGTGAGCTCGCTGCGGCAACGCTTCGAAAACGAACGCCGCCTGCTGGCTCGCCTGGAACATCCCAACGTCGCACGCATCGTCGACGGCGGAACCGCCAGCGACGGCTCGCCGTATCTGGTCATGGAGTATGTCGACGGCGTCAGTGTCGATGCCTATGCGCGAGCGAACGCGCTGGACGTCAATGCGCGCGTGGCGCTGATGGCCAAGATCTGCGATGGCGTGCAGGCGGCACACCGACACCTGATCGTCCATCGTGACCTCAAACCCGCCAACATCCTCGTTGATGCCAATGCTGAGCCGCGTGTGCTGGATTTCGGCATTGCGAGGCTGCTGGACAACGCAGGTCGCACGCGGGAAGACACCGAGGTCTACGCCATGACCCCGGCCTACGCCAGCCCCGAGCAGGTACGGCGCGAGGAGTTGACCACTACCTCCGACGTGTATTCTCTGGGCGTGATCCTTTACGAGCTGCTGACCGGCAGCAAGCCCTACAAGCTTGAAGGCCTGAGTCCCGCGCAGATCGAGAACCTCATCAGCAACACCCAGCCGACCACGCTGCGTCGGGCGCTGGACGATTCGCCGCTGCTATTGGAACAACGCCGCCTGCATCTCGCCGGCATCAACGATGACCTGGAGCGCATCGTCGCCAAGGCATTGCACAAGGATCCGGAACGTCGCTACGACAGCGCGCAGGCTCTGGGCGACGACCTGCGCCGCTTCCTGCGCGGCCTTCCGGTAGAGGCGCACCCGGACAGCCTTGGGTATCGGCTGCGTCGTTTCGTCGGCCGAAATCCATTGATTTCCGCCGCGGCCCTGCTGACCCTGTTTGCCATCCTCGGCGGCAGCGGCTTGGCACTGTGGCAGGCAACCAAGGCCAGACGGGCGGCCGAGGACACTGCCAGCATCAACGCCTTCCTGCTCACCGTTCTTGATGATTCCAACCCCTATGAAAGCGGGAAGGAACTGACACTGAGCGAAGCCGTGGATCGGGCCACCGAGCGCCTTGATTCGGTTTTTGACGATCGCCCGGACATCGCCGTCCAGATTCGCCTGTCGCTGGCCGACAGCCTGTACTACCGCAACCGGCTTGATGAGGCCGAAAGGCAGTACCGGGAGGCCCTGTCCGAAGCCGAGCACAGCCATGGTCACGACTCGCTGACGGCAGCGCGTGCACTATCCGGACTCGGTGCGATCAGTCGCGAAAAAAGCCACGATGATGATGCCGAGCGGCGTTTCCAGGATGCCTTGTCACGGCTCGACCGCGGTGGTCACCGCCGCGAACAGGCCTACGGAACCGCTTTGAATGACCTCGGCGTGTTGCGTCTGTATCAGGGCAGGCCGGAAGAAGCGGCGGCGTTCCTCGAACGCTCGCTCGCAGCCGGCGCATCAGCAACGGAACCGATGCTTCCCGCCGAAAAGGCGAGGACGCTCGGCAACCTGGCGCAGGCAGCCCGTGGCATGGGCGACCTCGACCGTGCCGATGCGCTGTATCGACAGTCACAGGATCTGCTGGAAACGCTGTATCCGGAAGGCAATCCGAGCCTGGCCACGCTACTCAACAGTCGCGCCATTCTTGCGGCCCGGCGCAACGACTTTGCTGCCGCCATCACGCTCCAGCAGGCAGCCGTGGGCATGTATCGGAAAAGTTTCGCGGGTGACCACCCAGCCACCCTCAATGCGTTAACCAACCTCGCGCGCATGGCCGTAGACGCTGGGCAGCTTCCGCTGGCCGACCAGGAAGCGAACAACGCCATTGCCATGGCGGAACGCCTCTATGCCAAGGCACCTCACCGCTACCGCGCCGATGCGCTATCCACGCTGGCGCTGGTGCGCATCGAACAGGGACGGTCTGTCGAAGCACCCCCACTGCTACGGCTCGCCGAAGAAGTACTTGGAAAGATGGAAGTTCCCGCATCAGCCTCCGCGGACTACGTTGACGCGATCTGGAGCGAATTCTGCGAAAGTCCGGCCGCGACCAACGATGAACATTGCGCCGTTCCGACAAACGAACCGGCAGGAGAAGGCGGCAAGTAAGTATCCCCCGGCAAAGCCGGGGGCTTTAAGGGTGTGAGCCGCTCAAAGCGGCTGGCGGGGCGCTTCGCGCTCCCTTGTTGTGGGCCGCCTGAAGGCGGCTGTCTCACCTCAATAGCTGCATCTGCTCCAGCCGGCGATCTTCTGCCTCCTGGTTCCTGATGTAGGCTCGGATCACCGCTTCGTCACGACCCACCGTCGAAACGAAGTAGCCCCGCGCCCAGAAACTCTGACCGACAAAATTCCGCTTCCGCTCCCCATACACCCGGGCGAGATGAATTGCGCTCTTGCCCTTGATGTAGCCCACCACCTGCGACACCGCATACTTTGGCGGAATCTTCAGCAGCATGTGAACGTGGTCGGGCATCAAATGCCCTTCCTCTACCCGGCTTTGTCGCTGATCGGCCAAGCGCCGGAACACTTCGCCCAGATACTTCCTCAACCCAACGTACAACGTCTTGCGACGACACTTCGGAATGAACACGACGTGGTAAAGGCACTCCCACTGCGTGTGATTTAAGCTCTCGTACTCATCCATCTCGGATTCTCCATCTCGTGTGCTTGGCGGCTCACAAGGTGGAGTCTCCGGGATGGACTCCCGGATACGTCAAACGACTACTGCCTCCCCGGCAGAGCCGGGGGGACTCCCATGGTTTGTCTAGTGTGGCTGATTCGAAAACTGCAGCAGGCGCCCGCGCATCGTAAACTGGGACACGTCCACGAGGTGACCGACCATGGCAACCGACCACAGCAACGATATCGTCGTTGAAGCTTGGAACACGGTGCTGTTCGACAAGTTCGTCCGTTTCAAGCACCTGCTGGTCGATGGCCTGTCGCAGCACAGTGATGCGGCACTTGCCCGCGGCGACTATGCGCCAGGCCAGCGCGTGCTGGATGTCGGCTGCGGCTTCGGTGACAGCACGCTGCGCATCGCCGAAATGGTGGGCAGCGATGGCGAGGCAGTGGGCATGGACTGCGCCGTCAACTTCATCAGCGAAGCCGAGAAGGAAGCCGCCACCGCCGCGATGGACAATGCGCGCTTCTTCACCGGCGATGCCCAATGGGGCGATCTTCAAGGTCCGTACGACCATGCTTTCGCGCGCTTTGGCACCATGTTCTTCGACATGCCCGGCGCGGCCATGCGCAACATCCGCCAGGCCATCAAGCCGGGGGGCGTGTTCACCCAGATCGTCTGGCGCCGCCGCGAGGACAATCCCTGGCTGCATGATGCCGAAGTGGCGGTGAAGGAAATTGTCCCGGTGGTGTCGCATGAGGACACCAACCAGGTGCACTGCGGCCCCGGGCCATTCTCGATGTCGGGTCCGGACATGGTCAGCGGCATGCTGCGTGGCGCGGGCTTCGAGCACATCAACTTCGAACGCTTCGACTGCGACATCTGCATCGGCCACGATCTCCACGATGCGATCGAATTCGCCATGGCACTGGGACCGGCCGGTGAAGTCATCCGCCTTGCCGGTGATGAAGGCGCAGCCTGCAAACCACGCGTCATCGAAGCGCTGACCAGGGTGCTGACGCGCTACCAGCGCGATGACGGGACCATCTGGGCGCCATCCAGTACCTGGATCATCAGCGCGCGCAATCCAGCCTGAGGCCTTTGGCGGCAATCGCCCGCACGTCGTCCAGCAGCGCTGCGGCGGTAATCGCCGTGCCAGCGCCGGGGCCCTGTAGCAGCAGCGACTGCTGGTCATAGCGGCAGCTGCGGATTTGCAGCGCGTTGTGGCTGCCGCTGCTGGCCAGAGGGTCGTCGCGCTCCAGGATTTCCAGGCCGATGCGCGCACCGCGATGCGCATCGAAGCGCGCCACGTAGCGCAGCACGCCATGACGCCGCTCGGCGCGTGAGGCAGCCTCGCCAAGGCGCCGGTCGAGCACATCGATGGATTCGGTTTCGCCAAGCAGCGGCCGCAGGTTCACGGCTTCAGGCTCCAGTTCGAAACCCGCGCTGCGCAGCAGGATCAGCAACTTGCGTTTGACGTCCTCGCCGCTAAGGTCATTGCGCGGATCGGGCTCGGTGATGCCGGCGCGCTGCGCCTTCTCGACCCGCTCGGAGAATGGCAGGCGACCGTCATAGCCATCGAGCAGCCAGCCCAGCGTTCCCGACAGCAGTCCGCCCAGCGACAGGATGCGATCACCGCCGTCACGCAATGCGCGCAACGTGCGCAGGAACGGCAGACCGGCGCCAACGGTCGCGGCGTCACCGTAGCTCACGCACTGCTCCTCACAAGCGACATCGATGGCGTGGCTGCGCGACAGCGGACCGCCGCGACCCAGCTTGTTGGCGGTGACCACATGCAGCCCGCGCTGCAGCCATTGCGGATGCTGTTCGGCAAGCGCGGGGCTGGCGGTGGCGTCGACGATGACATCACCGTGACGCAGCTGATCCAGCAGCACGCCCGTGTCGGGCCGCGATGCGGCAGCACGCAGTTGTTCGAATGCGCTCGCCGGATCGATGCCGTCGGCATCCAGCAGCGCGCGACGCGAGTTCGCCACCGCCACCAGCGGCAACCGCTCCCGCAGGCTGTGCAGTCGCTGCAGCAGCGCGCAACCAACGCCGCCAGCGCCCAGCAGCAGCAATCGGGGCGCCGTCGCGCCAACCACATGCAGGCGTTTCGCTGGCGCGCGGAGCACTGCCTCGGCCACCGTACTCATGCCCGTTTCTCCTGCTTCCGGAGTCCCAGGTCCAGACGTTGCGACACCCGATCCAGCGCCTGCTGGATGTCCGCGACGAGATCATCCGCGGCTTCGATGCCAACAGACAGACGCAGCAGACCGTCGCTGATGCCGGCCACGCGACGGGCGTCGGCACTCATCGACGCGTGGGTCATGGTGGCCGGATGCGCCACCAGGCTTTCGACGCCACCCAGCGATTCCGCCAGCGTGAACTGCCCGAGATCCTCGAGGAAGCAGCGCACAGCCGGTTCGCCGCCGCGCAGTTCGAAGCTGAGCATGGCGCCGAAGCCACTCTGCTGGCGTGCGGCCAGGAGGTGGCCCGGATGCGTGCTGAGGCCCGGCCAGTAGACGGCGCTGACCGCCTCGTGGGACTGCAGGGCGTCGGCAACCGCCGCCGCGTTCTCCTGGTGCACGCGCAGTCGCGCATCCAGCGTGCGCAGGCCACGCAGGGTCAGGAAGCTGTCGAACGGACTGCCGGTCAGGCCCAGCGCATTGGCCCACCAGTCGATGCGCTCACCAAGCGCCGCATCGGCAGCGATCAGGGCGCCACCAACCACGTCGCTGTGGCCGTTGATGTACTTCGTGGTCGAATGCAGCACCAGATCGGCGCCGAGTTCGATTGGCCGCTGCAGCGCCGGCGACAGGAAGGTGTTGTCCGCCAGCACGATGGCTCCGACAGCATGTGCAGCCTCGCTGATCGCGCGGATGTCGCTGATTCGTAGCAGCGGGTTGGAGGGCGTCTCCAGCCAAACCAGCGTCGGAGCCGATCTGCTTGCGTCGTGCAGCGCTGCCGCCACGGCGGCCGGCTTCGAGAAGTCGCAGTAGTCGACCTCGAACTGCCCCTTGCGTGCCAATGCGTCGAACAGCCGCCAGCAGCCGCCATAGGCATCATGTGGCACCAGCAGTCGTTGCCCGGGCTGCAGCAATGCCTGCAGCGCCAATGTCACCGCGGCCATGCCGCTGGAGGTCACCGTCGCCGTGGCACCACCTTCGAGATCCGCCAGTGCCCATGCCAGTTCGTCGCGAGTCGGGTTGCCGCTGCGGCTGTAGTCGTAGCGACGCTTCTCGTTGAAACCGGCGAAGCTGAAGTTGCTGGACAGCACCAGCGGCGGCACCACGGCGCCGTGGTTGTTGTCGCCGTCGATGCCAGCGCGCACGGCACGCGTAGCCAGCGCCGGCGAAGTGGCGCCCTTCAGCTGATTCGCGCTCATGCCGCCACCTCCAGCTCGCTGCGAAGCAAGGCATCGAAGGCGGTCGTTTCCTTGAGGAAGGCATCGTGCCCGTAGCGCGAATGCAGCCGATGCAGGCGGCAAGGCAAGGGCAGGCCGTTGACCAGCTCGTCGATCAGCGAGGGCGGCACCAGCTGGTCTTCATCGACCGCCATCACCGTGGTCGGCGTCGAGATGGCCGCCGGGTCGACGCGATGCAGGTCCAGCGATTCGGACAGCCGCAGCCAGGCGGTAACCGGCGTGCGCGCGGCGTACTGCGCACCGACATGGTTCAGCCAATCCGCGCAGTCATGCTGCAGGCCCTTGTTGTCCAGACGCGGACCCTGCGGAAAGCGCTCTGCCAGCTCCTCGCGCGTGCGATAACCGATCATCGCCAGCTGGCGTGCCAGCGACAGGGCCTCGACGCGCGCCTGCTCGTTGCAGCCCAGCTCCACGATGCCGCGCTGGATCTTGCGCTGCGCCAGCGCCCAGGCTTCCGGGCGATGGGCACCGGCAATGGCGATCAGCTGATCCAGACGACTCGCATGCCTCGCGGCGAAATGCAGACCGACCGACGCCCCGTAGGAACAGCCGACGTAGGCGCGGACACGATCAACATCCAGCGCGTCCAGCACGGCGGCGATGGCGTCGGCCTGGTCGGCGCAGTCCAGCGGTACATCCAGCGCGCCATCACTGCCCAGCCAGTCGATGGAAAGCACGCGGAAGCGGCGCGTGTCGATGGCGCGATCGTCACCGCATTGCGCCTGCCACCAGCCCGGTTCCGCCGCCTCGGCACAGGAAGCCACATGCCGGTTCGCCGAGATGCCGCCCTGCACCACCAGCCAGGGCGCGCCGGCAGCTCCCTGCACTTCATAGCGGACCCACACGCTGCGCTCGCCGGCGTGGCGCAGTGGCAAACGACATCGCAGCTGGCCACGGCGAAAAGCGCGCTGCGTGTCGACGGCGCTGGACAATTCCGCGGCGTCGAAGCCGTCAACGGGACAGGGACTGGTTTCTGCGGTCTGGCTGGCGGCGGTCAGGCTCATGTCGGGTACTCCACGATGGCGTCTCTGGTGAACCCAGCGAGCCTGTGGCGTGTTCCATGCGCAGAAAGACCGTCGCAGCGGGCCGTCCATGGAACGGCATCGCCTTGACCCATCTTCCGGCACGCGGAGCGTTGCCGCAGGAATTGGCACCGTGGGAAGCGGCGACGGATGCTGTGTGCACAGCGAACGTCGCTTCCGCGGTTGCCCCGGCGTCAAAGGGCCTGTCCCTCAGCCGGTCTCGATGGGATGCTGCAGGCGACGATACGCGCGCCGGCGCATCATGTCAATCGCTTCATGCGGATATAGCGATATATTATGGTCCGGCTGGATTTGGCCTCAGGGCTGACTATCCTCGAAGCCATCGGCGAACACCGCATCCGCCAGCACTTCAAACGCCGCCGGCTCGCTGATGAAGGCCAGCGGCAGGTCGATGCTGGAGATCAGCCCGTCCTCGTCAACGTCCAGCCACAGCGCGTAGAGCACGTCGTAGCTGGCGGCTGGCGTGCCCGACGGCACCACGAAATCGCGGGCCACGGGATGCGTTCCGGGATCAAGGCTCAACGCGGCGTCGTTGACCGGGTCATCGATGTAGCCAACGCCGGCCTCGTACAGGCTGGCGCCGATCAGCAGATGGGCATGCGCCGCATCGGCGGAATTGGCGGCCATTGCGGACAGGCTGATCGACGCTCCGGCAGCGGCCTGCGCAGGATCGGCAATGATCGCGGAGAGTGACAACGGCGTGGTCAGCACGGCAGTGCGCAGCCCGCTGCCTGCGCCAGTCGAATTGGCGTTGTCGTTGTAGTAGTGCTCGACGATCCAGCGCCAGTTCTGCGGCGTGGTCATCTCGATCGCCCAACGGTGACTGCCCCACTGCGACAGGCCGCGACCGTGACCAAAGCAACCGTGCCCTGCCGCCACGCTATCGGCCAGGCAGGGCCAGTCGCGCGATGGCGAACCAACGAAACCATCACCACAGCTGAGATCGACATTGGTGCAGCTCAGGCCATCGTTCGGATCGTCCCAGGCATTGTTCTCCGCGGAATATTCGGCGGCAAAGATCTGCCCTGCGGATCGGCTCAACATCAGGCCAGGCGTTCGCGCCACCGCCGCGTCGGTATTGGCATGCGTGGTCGCGTTGTTGACCTGGCAGCAGGCGCTGGAACAGATGTCGAACGATCCATTGATCGGGCTCTGGGTGCGCGAAGCGCCGTAGCTGCGGTAGGCCACGCTGCCGGCGCGCAGACTCTGCGGATCCCAGCTGGCGATCCACTCGTTGTCGAGCCCGCGACGCACGTAGGTTTCCAGCGAAAGATCGCAGACGTTCGTGCAGGAACCGGTGCAGCAAGAGGTGGTGCAGGCCGCGTCGGCGTAGCCCACTCGGATTGTCGCGGGTGGCGACAACGACGGCGCCAGCAGCGCTGCCTTGGCAGGTGCACCCTCGTCCGGGAGCGGCAGGCCATCATCGCCACTACCCACGCCCTCGCCAGAAAGACGGTCCCGCGCACCCAGCTCGACATGCGACGCACTCGGAACATCGCCGCCCAGCGCAACCAGCATCGTCTGCATGCCGCGCAGTCGCGACAATCCGCTGCGCTGCCACGGTACGAAGCCGGCTGCCTCCACCCTCAACGTCAGTTCTTCCGGCAACGGCCACGTTTGCAGCAGCGTTGCCTTGGGCATCGTCACCTCGCCCAGCGCCAGCCGAAAATAGCCATCACTGTCGCTGCGCGCGGTACCGCTACCGTCGCTGAGCAACGCACCGGCAATGGCTTCGCCGGTATCGGCCCGCCGGACGTAGCCCTGAATCCAGCCCTCATCCGCTGCCCGCCTGGAATCCGCCACGGAGGCAGAGAGCTTCTCCGGAAAGTGGATGGGGTCGAGCAACAGGGTGACCGGCAACGCATCCGGTGACTCGGCCAGTCGCGTGCGCAGCGGGCGATAGCCGTCGGCATCGACATCAATCCGCCAGGAACCTTTCGCCAGCCGGAACTCGCGAGCAACGCCACCGACCTGCTCTACGCGCACCTCGACATCAATCGCCTTCGCGGCATTAATGGGTGAAAAGCTGACGCGCGCATCAACCGGCGCGCCGGTCACGGCGTCGCGCACCAGCAGCGTTGCCGCCATGCCGGGCATCGCCATCCAGGCGCCCAGCAACAACGCGATTCCGCGACTGGCGTGCCGCATCATGAATCCGCCGCCGACATCGTCAGGAAGCGCTGAGTCAGGTTGAGCATGGCGCGCACGCCGACTTTCAGCGCTTCCTCGTCAACGAAGTACTTGGGGGAATGATTGCTGGGCGCCGTCTGCGGATCGACGCCAGGCGGTGTGCTGCCAACGAAAATGAACAGCCCCGGCACCTGCAGCGCGTACTGGCTGAAGTCCTCGCCGCCCATGGTGCGATCGATGGCCTTGAGCTTGCCTGGGGCCACCGAGGCTTCCAGTGCCGGCAGCATCTGTTCCATCAGCGCCGGATCGTTCACCGTTACCGGATTGGCGCCGGGCAGCGGAATTTCGTACGACACCGTAGCCCCGTGCGCGGCGGCCGTGTGCTCGGCGATGCGCTTCAGCCGCTCGTGCACGTCGGCGCGCATGTCCTCGTCAAAGGTGCGGATGGTACCGATCATCTCGACATCATCGGGAATGATGTTGTGGCGGATGCCGCCATTGATCGCGCCAAAGCTCACCACCACCGGCAGCCTGGAGATGTTCACCTCACGGCTGACGATCTGCTGCGCCGAGCCGATCAGCTCAGCCGAAATCGCCACCGGATCGACACCATTCCAGGGCCGCGAGCCATGCGTCTGCCGGCCGTGCACGGTGATCGAGAAGAAGTCGGCCGCCGCCATGAACGGGCCACTTCGATAGCCGATCTCACCGACGTTCAGCGACGCATGCACGTGCAGGCCGAAGATCGCCTCGGGCTTGAAGTCCTCGAACAGACCTTCCTTCAGCATCAGCGGCGCGCCGCCCTCCTCGCCTTCCGGCGCGCCTTCCTCGGCGGGCTGGAACACGAACAGGATCTCGCCGGCAAGCTCATCGCGATGCGCCGCCAGCGCCTGAGCCACGCCCATCAGGATCGCGGTATGCGCGTCGTGACCGCAGGCATGCATCACGCCGGTTTTCTGGCCGCGATATTCGGTAGTGACGGCTGACGCAAACGGCAGGCCGGTCTCCTCGGCAACGGGCAGCGCATCCATGTCGGCGCGCAAGGCCAGCCGACGGCCGGGCTTGCCGCCACGCAGGATGCCGGTAACGCCCGTGTGCGCCACGCCGGTCTTCACGTCTTCCAGACCTATTGCACGCAGATGCTCTGCAATCAGCTCGGCAGTGCGGAACTCGCGATTGCCGAGTTCGGGATGCGCGTGGATGTCACGACGCCAGTCGCGCACGGCATCATCGACGGACGTCGCCGCCTGTTCGACATCGAAGATATCGGCGGCCAACGCGCTGATCGGCAGCAGCAGCGACGACAAGGCGAATGTGGCGAGACGGCGAATCATGGGCTGGCCCTCTGTGGCGGTCACGCCAGACTACCAGCCGTTCGCCACCGATGGCGTCAGCGGGCCACGTCTTTCGCCGCGCGCGCCGCCTGCTGCTCAACCAGCGTAAGCGCCACCTTGTTGCGCAGGTAGGCCGGCTCGACACGCTCGGGCGCCACGGCCAGGCCAGCGGCGAAGTCACGCGCACCCAGCCGCGCCACTGCGGCCGCGCGCGGCAATGCCGCTTCACGACATTCGATCAGCTGCGAACCCATGCGTTGTCGCAGTTCGCCATCGCTGGCGGCGAAACCGGTGCCGACGCCGATCCAGCCCTCGGCAGCAGGCAACGCCAGCACATCCGGTGCCGCCAGCGTTTCATCACCCAACGCGATCAGTTCATCGTTGGCCCGCGACTCATAGCAGGCCGCGTAGACCTCGCCCATGCGCGCGTCAATGGCGGCCATGATCTTCTGGCCTTCAGCCAAGGTATGCTCGAGCGACGGTCCGAGCGCCAGCGCCGCCAGCGTCGATACCGGCAGCAGCGGCCGATCCAGACCCAGCGCCATGCCTTGCGCCGCCGCGATGGCCAGACGCACGCCGGTGAAGGCGCCCGGCCCGCGACCCACGGCAATCGCATCCAGCTGCGACTTCGCAACACCCGCCTCGGCCAGCATGTCCTCGCACCAGGGCAGCAGCAGCATCGCATGCTGACGCGGCGCGATCTCAAAGCGCTCCAACACCTCGCCGTCACGCCAGATGGCAACGGAACAGGCTTCGGTGGATGTTTCGATGGCGAGTAGCGTGGTCATTGGCAAATTGTCGCGGATTCGGGGCCTCGACGCGATGCGTAGGCCGCCCGCTTCGGTTGAAGCTCATCTTCGCAGACTTCAAACTCGGCTCGATGACCACGGAATGGTGCAATGGCAGCACACGAGAGTGAACGAAAAGTGCGACGAACGGCCTCAATACTCGGCGCGCTGGTTGCCGTCGGTCTGATCTTTGCATTGCTGAAGCTGCCTTCGACTGAGCCAGGGAAACCGGCTCTCGAACCTATCGGCATCGATAATGGATCGGCCCAGCCAAAAGCAAACAGCGGCGCAGCAACGTCGGAACCGGGTCACCAGAAATCCGATGCCACTGCGACCCACGATCGCGTAACAAGCCTAAACCCCCCGCAGTCTTCACGACAAAACACCCCGCTTGCAACCCGAATCGCAGCACTGGATGAAGCAGCGCTACAGGGTGATGACTATGCCGCCTGTGAGGTATCGGCGCTGCTGACGAAGTGTAGAAGCGTTCAACAGGGTGACATCCAACGGGCTGCCTCTGGCATTGAACAACGCCTCAACTCCAGTGATACGCGCCTCGATCCCGAATCGGTGACCGCAATGCATCAGGCGCTCGACGAATACCGGCGTCTGGCTGCTGACTGTGAGAATGTGCCGTTTGAGACGTTCAACGCCCTGCCCTGGCGCCTGCAGCAGGCAGCAATGGCCGGCAATACCCACGCGATGGCGGAACTCCTTTCCGGCAAGCCCATGAAAATTGCCGATCTGGTGGCCGATCCACAGTTGTATGCCATGTACAGGGAAAACGGCGCGGCCTACTTCCACCATGCGCTCGATGCAGGGGAACCCATGCTGTTAATGGGAATGGCAGAAATCGCCATTGGCGGCAATGCCCCTCTGGAGGCTGTTCTTCCCAATGAATGGCGGAATCCTGAGCTTCTTGGCGCTACCAGCAACCGGATCATCAACGAAGAATTCAGCATTCCAACCGACACTCCCTCCGACCCCGGCGCTGCCGCGCGTGGCGCCGAGCTGTACGAACGCTACTTTGCCCATTCGGCGGCGATGCAGCACTTCAAAGCAACGGAAGCACCGCTAATTCGAAACATGCTCGATGAAAAGCCGGGTTGGCAGCTGGCTCTCATTTCGCAAGAAAGTGACGCGCACTGTGAGTCGCTGCGACCATGACTGCCACGAGCAAAGTCGCCCTCGGTTTCACCGGCCTCGTGATACTGCTCGGCCTGGGCATGTTTGGATGGTCTGCCATGCAGACCCAGCGCGCTCGGACACAGACAGAACAGTCGGATCCGCCTGATGCGAAGACGGCTCCTGCAACCTCAATGCTTCATCTGGTAGCACCACAAGATAGCGAAGGCCTTCGCAAACAGATGGTGGAGGCACACCTCGACTCCCCGCCAGATCGAAGTACGATCGAAGTAGATGACTTGCCCATTAATGAACGGATCACGCGTCTGATAGACGCTGCTGATCAAGGCGACCCGTGGGCAGCCTGCGTGGCCGACGTCGAGCTGGAGCGCTGCCGAAAGATTCAGTCCACGGGAAAGGGAACCCTCGCACACATCATTGAACGAGTCGCTCAAAGCCAACTGGATGACGAACAACTTTCCGAAGTGTCGCGGAAACTCCAGGACAACCAGCAGCGTCTTGAAAAGTTGCAGCAGGAGTGCAAAGCGCTGCCGAAAACAAGTCAAACATCGAGCTTGCGCATGCGCCTGATTGCCGCAAGCAGCGGCGACACAACGTCGATGCTGCGGTTTGCAACCGCCAAGGATGTCACCGCCGATATCCTTCGCGACGAAGGGAACTACGCGCTCTATCGACAGAACGCTTGGCTCATTTTCCTGAGCGCATTGCAGGCGGGCGAAACTGAGGCGGTCCAGGAATGGCTATACGCCAGTGGGGGCGACGCGTACAGCCGCAGCCGACCACTGGCTGGCCTGCTACCCCCGGAATGGCGCGACCGCCAAGTTGCCGCAGCACTGCTAGGCCGGATTGACCAGGAGCGCCTTGGAATGCGAGTTGACAGGACGTCCAGGAGCCAGTCCCAGGCACTCGCTGACGACCTCTACCAGCGTTATTTCGCTCACCGGATCGAACGCGACCGAGCCGAGGCCACAGCACTCATGCCCCCATCCGTCGACAAACCAAGAATCAAAAGCCTGACAGCCATGCCCCTCCTTGACCGCAACGAGGCACGCTGCGACGCATTGCGCCAGGTTGGCTTTCACGATGCCCAACAATCATCGACAAAATGACATGCCAAATGGCCCGCCTGTTCGATGGCAAAGGCTGGCCATTTCGAAACGCTCCGACCGATCACCATCGCACCAGGCGGCAACGGTACAGGCTTCGGTGGAAGTTTCGATGGCGAGTAGCGTGGTCCTGGGCGAATTGTCGCGGATTCGGGAAGTTCAGGCGACGACGAGCTTGCGAGTCGCTTGTACGAGCCAAATCGGATTGCCAAACTCTTCCGGGACATCACGCTAGACAGTGACTAGCTCACGCCGATGAAAACTTCCAAACGCGCCCTCGCCCTTGCGGCTACCGGCCTCGTCATTGCCTCCACGGCATCGACCTTCCTATGGCTGGCTCTCCGGAACTCAGACGCTGCGGTCGAGCCAGCAATCGTCTCGAAACATGAGATCAAACAGCGAAGCGAGGGAAACCCAGCCCGAACGATAGAGACCGGAGAACAGACCGAAAAAGTCGACTTGCCTACGCCGAACCACGCCAAAGATCGCTTAGCCCAGCAGGATCAGACTGCTAGCGAGACTGACAACCGACCACTGGATCTTCAGATTGCCGACTACAAGGCAGCTGCCGACGCCGGTGACATGGATGCCGCTTGCCGCCTGCTAGACGTGATTGACGATTGCTCGTCGACTCTAGGCTCAAACCAGATCGATGATGCGAGCCTGATCGGCCTAGTTGCAGGAAGCAACCTGAGCGAAGAAGAGTTCGAGGGCGCCAGCAAGCAACTGGCCATAACACTGGAGCGGCGGCGGCTGATGACTGAAGAATGCCAGCGCGTACCAACCCGGACCCGCCAAACAACGCTACCGTATTTGTTTGACCTCGCGAACGATGGCGACACCGCCGCCATGCTTCGCTTTGCCACCGGCCCAACCACTGCGGAAGCCATGTTCAGCCAGCAAAGCATTGAACTTTACCGCCAGCATGGCTGGGATATTTTTCAGCGCGCTTTCGAAGCCGGCGAACCAGGAGCAGTCCTTCTATGGGTCAATGCAATCGAATACCCAGGAATGTCCCTTGCCGCTGTTCTTCCCGATGACTGGAAAAATCGGGATGTTGCACTCGCGCTGGAACAACGCATCCAGAGTGAAGTAGAGAGGCACGCCAGCCAAGATCGTGGAGAGTTCAAACCTGAGGCTACGGCCAGAGCTGAAACCCTGTTTCAACGCTACTTCGCCACTTCTCCCGCAACTAATCGCTGGGCACAGCAACAACGAGAGCGCCGAGAAAAATACGAACAACAGCCTTCCAACATCAGCTCATTCGTGGACCAATTGATCAATTCAAAAAAAAACAGGAGCAGTGCATGCACTATCGACAACCCATACGACAGTCCATGAACCACCACTTCTCTATCGACTCGAGCGCCCATTGCCGATAGAGGCGGCAACCACATTGTAGTTGGAAACGCACTGATTACTGAATCGTGAAGAATGCCAAGACATCCACCTCGTTTCGGGTGATCGGAAACGGCGGCAGGCTTTTCATGAAGACGCGGCCGTAGCCGCTGGTGAGGCGTGGGTCACAGAGCATGAGGACGCCGCGGTCGTTGACGGTGCGAATCAGGCGGCCGGCGCCCTGTTTCAGGGAAATCACCGCGCTGGGCAACTGCCAGTCGCGGAAGGGATTGCCGCCAGAACGGCGGATGGCGTCGAGACGCGCTTCCAGCACCGGATCGTCGGGCGCGGCGAAGGGCAGTTTGTCGATGACGACCAGCGACAGCGCGTCACCCGGCACATCGACGCCCTGCCAGAAACTGGCGAGTCCGAGCAGCACGCCGTTGCCGGACTCACGGAAACGCTCCAGCAGCACGCCACGCGGGGCGTCGCCCTGCACGAACAGCGGATAGTCGATGCGATCGACCAACGCGTCGCGCGCGCGCTGCAGGGCGCGACCGGCGGTGAAAAGGAGAAAGGCACGTCCCTTCGATGCCTCGATCACCGGCAGCACGGCATTCAACCACGCCTCGCCGAACTCGAAGCTGCGCGGGTCCGGCATGTTGGGCGGCAAGTAGGCCAGCGTCTGCGTGGCGTAGTCGAAGGGACTGGCTTCGATCAGTGTCTCCGGATCGACGAGGCCGATCTGCCCGGCGAAGTGGTCGAAGTGGCCACCAACGGCCAACGTGGCGGACGTGAAGATCCAACTGGCGCCAGAACGTTCGCGCTGCTGATCGAGGATATCGGCAACATGCAACGGCGTGCTGTTGAGCGAGAAACCCTGGCCGCGCAGTTCGTACCAGAGGATCTGTTCGGCGTGATGCGAAGCGCGTTCCGCGGCGTTGTCATCGCATCCGTGATCAGAGTTCTGAACTCCCGCCGACGTGGGAGTGACGGCAAAAGCTTCGCGACTGCCTGAGTCTTCTTCGTCGACGAAAGCACCGCCATCATGGACACACGACTCGCCACGCAGTCGCAGCAGCCGGTTGAGCATCATCAGCGCGCGGGCGTGGCAGGAGTCGAAGCCCGGCGCGCTGTCGCGCAGCGGCTCCAGTGACTGCATCAGTTCGCGTAGGCGAAGCGCGAGATCATTCAGCGCTTCAGTCACGACCGGTGCGGCCAGCGCTTCGTGCAGCGCGCCGCGCTCGCGCAGGCCGCGCATGGCTTCGCGCAGGCGAATCACCGACTGCTTCAGGTTCTCGCTGGGCGCCTGGATGTGATGCAGCGCGCCGACGGTATTGGCGCATTCGGTCAACGCGTCGCGTGCCAGGTCGCGCAACTGGCGTGCACTAAGCGATTCGCCGAAGAACTGCGAGGCCAGCTCCGGCAGCTGATGCGCCTCGTCGATGATGAAGCACTCGGCGCCGGGCAGGATTTCGCCGAAACCTTCTTTGCGGATGGCCTGATCGGCGAACAGCAGGTGGTGATTGACCACCACCACGTCGGCCGCCTGCGCCGCCTGCCGGGCCTTGACCACAAAACAGTCGCGCCAGAATGGGCATTCGTTACCGAGGCAGTTCTCGGCCGTGGAGGTCACCTGCGGCCACAGCGGCGAATCCTCGCTGATGCCGTCGAATTCGCCGATGTCGCCGCTGCGGGTTTCGCCACTCCAGGCCTTGAGCGCGGCCAGTTCGACCTGTCGCGGACGATCATGGACGCGCTCGCCCTGCGCGCGCTCCAGCCGGTAGTGGCAGAGATAGTTGGCGCGGCCTTTCAGCAGCGCAGCGCGCAGGCCAACGCCGAGAGCCTGACGCACACGTGGCAGATCGCGATGGAACAGCTGGTCCTGCAGCGCGCGGGTGCCGGTGGAAATGATGACGCGACGACCCGACAACAGCGCCGGCACCAAATAGGCGTAGGTCTTGCCGGTACCGGTGCCGGCTTCGGCCAGCAACGCACGGCGGCGCATGATGGCGTCGGCAACCGCGGCGGCGAGGTTCTGCTGCGCCTCGCGCGGCGCGAAGCCTTCATGTGCGCGGGCCAGTGCGCCTCGCTCACCGAGCTCTGCCCGCGACCGGACTGCCAACGCGCCCAAGCCGTTATCGGCCGGCAGCGCGTCATCACTCCAGGGGTCAAAATCGTCAGCAGTCGTCATCCAGCGAACTCAAAAACGCGGCAGCGGCTCAACGCGGCAGCGGGCCATCTGGTCCAACGCGCGCTGGCTGGCTTCGATCGATCCGCGCTCGCGACGCGCGAGTGCAATCGTCGCCCACTGGCGGCGGCACAGCGGGCCGACCTTGGCGCTGTGCTGCCAGGCGCGATAGGCGCCCAGTGAGGCGGTCTTCCACTCACCAGCCAGCAGGTCCAGTTCGGCTCGCAGCTGCAGCAGTTCGGGATCTTCGGGCGACAACGCCAATCCTTCCTTGATCGCACGACGACTGTCTGCGTAACGCTTCTCGGCGAAGGCGGCGCGGGCTTCGGACAACCAGTCGTGGGCGTTGTTGTCTCGCAGCGGCGCGACGTCGAGAATGCTGTCGTCCTTGGCTGCAGCCGTCAGCTCGTCCAGTTCGTCCAGCAGTTCGCGCTTCTGCTCCACGGTGGGCGGGTCGACGGCTTCGGGTGCGCTCGATGGTGCCGAGGCGCAGGACGCCAGCATCGTTGCGGACAGGGCCAGCAGCAGTCGGTTCTGGACACGTTGGAACATGTGCTTCATCGATTTCCCTTGAGTTCTTCACGCGCGCGACGCTCGTTGGGCAGCAGCCGACGACGCTCGCGCTGTTCGCGTCGTTCATCCTCGCGGTAGTTGCGTCGGCGGTATTCCTGTTCGCGGCGCGCGCGCTCGGCCTCGTCGCTGCGGCGCCAGTCGTCTTCGGCGCTGCCTTCATCGTCACCGAACCAGCCACGTATCTGCGACCAGGTGCAGTGTTCGATGGCTCGCGGCGCGCTGCCGACCACAAAGGCAAAGCGACGCGCGCGCGGGCAGTCGGGATCGGTCAGCGCGTATTTTTCAGCATCGACTTCGAGCCATTGCAGGCCGTCCTCACTGACCTTCAGCGGTTCGGTTGGCAGCTGGCGGAACAGATTGGAGAACACCGGCAAGGCACCGCTGGAACCGGTCAGGCCGGTTTCGAGGTTGTCATCGTTACCGACCCAGACCACCGCGAGATGGCTGCCGCTGTATCCGGCGAACCAACTGTCGCGACTGTCGTTGCTGGTTCCGGTCTTGCCGGCCAGATGCAACCAGCCAAGACCATCGGCCTGCAGACGGCGACCCGTGCCACTTTCGACGACCTGCTGCAGTGCCAGCGTCAGCAGGCGCGTGGCCAGCTCGTCGCCGCGCTGCGCGGCGGGCGGTTCGTGCTCGTAGCGGGCCAGCGCAATACCGTTGCCATCCAGCACGCCACGCACTGCGCGCAGGTGCTCCAGTCGGCCACCGGAGACGAGGAACTGATAGAGCTGCGTCGTCTGCAGCGGACTGAGGTCCGCGGCGCCCAGCAGCAGCGAGGGGTGCGCTGGCGGCGCGAAACCGGCCAGCGCTTCGATCAGCCGCGACAGACGCTCGACGCCCACGTCCATGCCGAGACGCACCGTGGCCTGGTTATAGGAGTTCGCCAGCGCATCGACCAGCGGCAGCTGGCCGTGGCTGCGGTGGTCGTAGTTTTCCGGCGACCAGCTCTCGCCGCGGCGCAGCGGCACATCGATGGGCTCATCGTACAACGGCGTCGCCAGCGTCCAGCGCGATGGTTGTGCCAGCGCCAGCAGGTAGACGAAGGGCTTCATCAGCGAGCCGATCGGCCGGCGCGCATCCAGCGCGCGATTGAAACCGTGCGCGTCGCTGCTGCGGTCGCCGATCATGGCGGCGATGGTGGCCGTTTCCGCATCGGTCACCAGCAGCGAAGCCTGCAGTGGCGGGCGATCCTTCTGCAGCGCGTCCAGCGCCGTATCGACCGACTTTTCGGCCAGCCGCTGCGTGCTTGGCGCCAGGGTGGTCATCACGCTGAGACCAGCACCGCGCAAGGCGTCTTCCGGATACTGCGCGGCCAGCTGTCGACGCACGAAATCGAGGAAAGCCGGATAGCGGTTACGCGGTGAACCCGGTTTGGCCAGCACGCCAAGACCCGCGGCCTGCGCGGTCTTCGCCGTTGCGGCATCGATAAGGCCGGTATCGCGCATCTGTCCAAGCACGCGATTGCGACGCTCGGTGGCACGCTCGGGATAGCGGCGCGGGTCGTAGTAGCTGGGTCCGCGGATCATGCCGACCAGCAGCGCGATCTCGCCCGGGCTCAGCCGGGAGACATCGTGGCCGAACCAGAACTCGGCCGCCGCGGCGACGCCGTGGATGGCCTGTCCGCCGTCCTGCCCCAGATAGACCTGGTTGAGATAGGCCTCGAGGATGCGCCGCTTGTCGAAGCGCGCTTCGATCACCAGCGCGTAAAGGGCTTCGTTGAGCTTGCGACTCCAGCGCTGGCCGCGGTCGAGGAACAGGTTGCGCACCAGCTGCTGGGTCAGCGTGCTGCCGCCCTGCTCGATCTCGCCGCTTTTCAGATTGACCCAGATGGCGCGCAGGATGGCTATCGGATCGACGCCGTGGTGACTCTTGAAATCGCGATCTTCCACGGCCTGTAGCGCGGTGATCAGCAGCGGAGGCACGTCCTCCAGCTGGACCAGGCGGCGCTCCTCGTTCTGGTTGCCATACAGCGTGGCGATGCGCTCGGGATCCAGCGTGGCCTGTGCCAGCGCCTTTCCGCTGGCGGCATCGGCGACGCTGCGGACGCGCCCGCCGGACAGCGTGACCTTGAAGCGGGCCTCGCCGTTGGCACCACCCAGATCGCGGAACGCGCGACGGCTAATGGTGAAACTGTCGCCATCACGGGCGAAGCGGCCGGGGCGGCGGCCCTCACCGTCATCGCGATAGCGGGCGGCCTGCAGTTCCAGCAGCAATGCGTCGGCGCTCATCGTCAGGCCCGGCTTGAGCTGCAGCGGGCGCGCGTAGACACGGGTCGGTTCCTGCCACTGCCAGCGTCCGAACTCAGCGCTGACCTGGCGATCAATCAGCCACAGATACGGCGTCAGGAAGCCGACCAGCAGGCCAAGACCCAGCAGCGCCGCCGACAATAGCCATCGCCGCCACGGCCACGCGCGCCAGCCGCTGGCGGGCTCGCTGGCCGGCCGGCGTGGGCGTTTTCCGGATGATGATGATTCGGTGGGCTTGCGGCTCAAGGGCGATTCGGAGCCGGCGAAAGGCCGGCGGCAGTGACGGGGCTGGACCGGCCAAGTCGGCCAGACCGCGCGAGTGTAACGGATGCCAGCTGAGCAGCAGCCTGACGGTCGTCACGCCCGGTTTGGCCGGGACCGCCGGAACGGCGATAATTCGCCCTTTGCCGCGATCAACGCGGCCCAGCATCAGGATCGGACAGCGACGTGAATCCACTCGCGCCAACGGACGGCGTTTCCCAGTCAGGACAGCCCGGCAGCAGCAATCCCTCGATCTGCCGCTATGGCGGCCACGCATCGCATCGTCAGGCCGGCCTTCCCGAGGGCGTCGATGTCGTCGAGTTGACGTCGCTGGGCCCGGCGGATGCGCTTCGCGAAGCCATCACACAGACGGGCGGGCGCGATTTCGTGCTGCTCCACCGCGAAACCAGCCTGCCACCGCATTGGCTGCCTCGATTGCAGGCCGCGCTGGCCGCCGAGCCGAGCGCTGCCTGTGTGTCGCCGCTGGCCCTGGGCGCCGGCCCGCTGGACCCCGCGCCGGAAGCCTCGCCGGAAGACCTGGACGCCATCGACCGCCGCTGCTTCGCGCTGGCTGAGCGCAAGCCCACCGCACTATCCGCCTGGCTGCCGGCACTGTCGCTATGGCGAGCCGAAGCCTTGATCGCAAGCGCTAGCACCCTCACCGATGCGGGGCTACCGGTTGGCGCTATCGGTCTGCTCTGCGATTCGCTGTGCGTGGAAGCCGTGGACCACAGCCAGCGCCTGCTCGGGCGACAAATCAATTCTGCGCCCATCGCCGTCACCGCCATGCGCGCCCGCTTGGCCGACCGCGAGGATGCGCCGGAGCGCGCCGGCCTCGATCCGCGCCCGGTACTGCTGCACGTGCTGCATGGCTGGGGTGGCGGCGCCGCGCGCTTCGTCGGCGACCTGATTCACGGTGATGACCAGCGCGTGCATCGGGTTCTGATCGCCAGCGGCAGGCAAGGCGAAGGCAACGGCCTGCGCCTGTCGCTGCAGGCAGGCCCGGATTCTCCGGCCCTGCGCCAATGGCCGCTGTCGGCACCCATTGATGCTTGCGCCATCGCTTCGGCGGAATACCGCGCGGTACTCGATGAAGTCATCGCGCGCGAATCCGTGGCCGGCATCCTGGTGTCGTCGCTGATCGGCCACAGCCTGGATGCCCTGCGCACCGGCTTGCCCACCGCCGTGGTCTGCCACGACTACTTCCCGCTGTGGCCGCTGCTGCATGACGCCTTCGACAACGCGGATCGTGACTTCAGCCCGGATACCATTGCCGACGCGCTGGCGCGAGCGTCGCGCGAATGGGTGTTCGGCGAACGCCGGGCCGCGCACTGGCAGGCGCTGCGCGAAGGCTGGCTTGCCGCCGTCAGCGAGCGCCAACTGCCGCTGGTAGCGCCGTCGAATTCACTGCGCGGAAACCTGCTGCGCATCGAGCCTCGCCTCTCGGCGGATCGGCTGCAGGTCATCGAACACGGCTTTGCCGGTTGGTCGTCGACGACACCAGACATCGCGACGGATACCGATCGCCGGGCGCTTCGCATCGTCGTTCCCGGTCGCATCAATGGTGGCAAGGGCGAGGATCTGCTCGCGGACCTGCTGCCGCAGCTGCCGGCTGACGTCGAAGTCATTCTGCTGGGCAGCGGTCGCGCCGGCATGCGTTTCTTCGGCCAGGGCGGCGTCCACCTGCAGATGAACTACGACCACGATGAGCTGCCGGCATTGCTGGCGGAACTGCGACCAGATGCGGCACTGCTGCCTTCCACCGTGCCGGAAACCTGGAGCTATCTGCTCAGTGAGCTGTGGAGCCTTGGCCTGCCGGTGATCGCGACGCGCCTTGGCAGCTTTGCCGAGCGCATCGAACCCGGCGTCGACGGCCTCCTGGTCGAACCCTCGGCCGAAGCCATCGCCCGACTGCTGGCAACGCTCCGGGACGATCGTTCGCCCCTGAGCGCATTGAAGCATCGTGACGCCATGCGCGGCCTCGGCGACATGGCCGACGACTACCGGCGATTGCTGCCACTGGCGCCTGCGAGCCACTCGCCAGCTTCGTCGCCATCATCCGATGCGGTCCAGCGACTGGAGCAGGAATGCAAGCTGGCCGACAGCGAGCGTACACGCCAGGCACTGGCCGACACCGTCGCCAGCCAGCAGAAGGAGCTCGACCGTCGAGCCGGCTGGGCGGCCGACCTGTCGCGCAACCTGGCCGAGAAAACACGCTGGTCGGAAAAGCTGCAAGATGAACGCGACGCCGTCGCCGGCGAACTGCGACGCACACAAGTCGAAGGCGAAGCCGCGAGGGATGCTCTCGAAAGCGATCTTCGCGACACGCAACGCGACTACGCAATGCTGGATGGTGAGTATCAGGCCTTGCAGGCGCGGCAGCGGGAACTCCAGCAGGAATTCGACGAGCGCACCGAGTGGGCACTGTCGCTGGACGAAGAGCGGAATCGCATCATCAACAGCACCAGCTGGAAGCTCACCAGACCGTTGCGCTTCGTACGTCGCAAGCTGGGCGCGCTACTGGCGCGACTGCGCTTCACCCAGCGCCGGGTGGACAACCTGCGCCATCGCGGCCTGCGCAGCCTGAAAACGCGCGGCGTACGCGGCAGCATCGAGCGCCTGAAGCAGGAGTTCGACAGCCAGCCGCAGGTAGCCAAGCCCAGCGTTCCGGAAACCACGCCGTTTGCGCCGTTCACCCTGCCGACCTCCGAATCACCGGTGGTCAGCGTGGTGATCCCGGCATACAACCATTTCGACGCCACCCTGCTCTGCCTCAAATCGATTGCCGCCATCAGCGAGGAGACACCTTTCGAGGTGATCCTGGTCGATGACTGTGGCAGCGATGAAACCGCAGAACAGGCGGCGCAGATCGATGGCCTGCGCTTCTTCCGCAACGAGCAGAACCTCGGCTTCATCGGCGCCTGCAATCGCGGTGCCGCGGAGGTACGCGGCGAGTTCCTGCTGTTCCTCAACAACGACACAGCCGTGCAGCCGGGCTGGATCGACGCTCTGGTCGCCACCTTCGACCAGCACCGTGACGTGGGCCTGGTCGGCAGCAAACTGGTCTATCCCGATGGTCGTTTGCAAGAGGCGGGCGGTATCGTCTTCCGCGATGCGTCGGGCTGGAACTACGGCCGCTTCGACGATCCGGCCAAACCGGAGTACAACTTCGTGCGCGACGTGGACTATGTCTCCGGCGCGGCAATCCTCCTGCGGCGCGAGCTGTTCGAGCAGTTGGGCGGCTTCGACAGCTACTACGCACCCGCCTACTACGAGGACACCGACCTCGCGATGAAGGTGCGCCAGGCCGGTCTGCGCGTGCTCTATCAGCCGAAATCGGTGGTCGTGCACTACGAAGGCATCACTTCCGGCACCGACACCGGCAGCGGCGTCAAGGCGCACCAGGTCACCAACCAGCAGAAATTCCTGGAACGCTGGCGAGAAGTGCTGGCGACGCATCCGGATCCGAAGAACACCACGCCGACCGGCATCACACTGGCGCGCCAGCACCGCGCGAAGCGCCATGTGCTGGTGATCGACGCCACCACGCCGCAGCCCGACCACGATTCCGGCTCGGTGCGCCTGGTGAACATCCTGCGCCTGCTGCTGGAAGATGGCTGCGCGGTGACGTTCTTCGCCGACAACCGCGCCTTCGTGCCCGGCTACAGCGAGGCGCTGCAGCAGCTCGGCGTGGAGGTGCTGTGGCATCCGCATGTCGACCCTCCGAAATGGCTGACGGTGAATGGCGCACGCTTCGACCTGGTCTTCGTCAGCCGCCACTACATCGCGTCGAACTATCTGGAGCTGGTGCGCCTGCACGCGCCGCAGGCGGTGTTCGCCTTCGATACCGTGGACCTGCATTACCTTCGGGAACAGCGCGCCGCGAAACTGGAAGACCGCGACGACCTGCGCCGTACCGCGGCCGAAACCCGCGCCCGCGAGCTGCGCCTGATCCGCCAGTCCGACGTCACGCTGGTGGTCAGCCACGTCGAACAGGAGCTGCTGGCGAAGGACGCACCCGGTGCACGCGTGGAAATCCTCTCCAACGTTCACGAGATTGCAGGAGCCGGCAAGCCCTTCGCCGAGCGCCGTGATCTGGTCTTCGTCGGCGGATTCCAGCATCCACCCAACATCGACGCTGCCACCTGGTTCGTGCGCGAGATCTTCCCGCTGGTGCGCGCCGACGCGCCAGACATCCGCTTCCACCTGATCGGCAGCAAGGCCACCGATGCGGTGAAGGCACTCGGCGACGTCGACGGCGTCGAGTTCCACGGCTTCGTGCCCGACATCGACCCGTACATGGACGGCTGCCGCCTGTGCGTGGCGCCGCTGCGCTACGGCGCCGGCGTCAAAGGCAAGGTCAACCTGAGCATGGCGCATGGGCAGCCGGTAATCGCAACGCCGATCGCGGTGGAAGGCATGTTCGTCGAGCCGGGTCGCGAGGTACTCGTGGCGGAAACACCAGCCGACTTCGCCCGCGCCGTGCTCGACGCCTACGCCGATGAGGCGCTGTGGAACCAGCTGGCTGAAGGCGGCATCGCCAACGTGGAACGACACTTCGGCTTCGACAGCGCGCGCACGGCACTGCGGGGACTGTTCAAGCGCTGATCAGTCGCCGGCAGCCTGCTCGATGCGTGCCTGCAATGACGGGATTTCCGGGTTGGTCGGATCCAGCTCGCGAGCCTGGTCGAAGGCGCGACTGGCCTGTTCGATCTCGCCGGCACCCAGACGTTCGGTGGCCACGCCGAACAGGGCGCGCCCGAGACGATGCTGCATGTCCGGCAGGTTGCGATCCGATGGCGAAAGGGTCTGCAGCGCATCCACGTAGCCACGGGCGTCGTTGAAGCGACTGGCGCCCAGCGCATCCTCGAAACGCTGCCGCGCCAGCGCCGGCAGGCGGGCCATGCCGGTCTGCGCACGTGCATCGCGCGGCGACAGCGACATCACCGCTCGGTACTTGTCATAGGCGCTCTGTCCCGGCGGATAGACCAGACGCCCTGCCTCGGCGGCGGCCTCGGCCTCCTTCAGCAACGTGTTGATCCGCGTGGCATCGACGGCAGCACCACTGTCTCGTGCAGTGACCGCCTGCTGCTTCTCGCGCAGCGTCGCGAGGTGTGTCCGCGCGTCATCGATCGCCGACCAACCGGGATTGGCCGATTCGGCGGCATCCAGCAGATCGGCAGCCCGATCGAAATGAAAGTCGGCCATCTGGTGCTGCGCCTGCTGCAGCAGGGCATCGGCAACCTTGCGCAGGCCAGCCTGTGCTGGCTCATTGCCCGGCGCATCACGCAGGATCGCGCGATAGGCCTGCAGCGCATTGCCGTCCGTCGGTGCATCCAGCTTTCCATCCGCCAGCAGCGCGGCAGCGGAAGCCAGCCGCTGGTTGAGCGCTTCGGCCTGCGCCTGACGCTCGGCATCCGCCTGCTGCTGGCGCAGCGAGCTCAGCGCCATCCGCGCCGGCGGCAGGCCGAGATGCCCGGGCGCCACTTCGGCGACCCGCTCAATCAGTCCGGTCGCCGCGTCGGCATCACCGGCATCAATGGCGGCCTGCGCGCGGGCCAGCAAGGCCTTCAATGTCGCATCGAATCCAGCGCCAGCGCGCGGCTCGCCGGCGTCGACGCTCAGCGCCCGACCATAGAGCGCCAACGCGCTGTCATCGCCACCGTCCAACCTGCCGGCGTCCAGCGCCTGCTTCGCCTTCGCCAGCAGCTCATTCATCGCAGTGCCAGCGGACTGCCGCTGGCGCAACTGCGTCTCCAGCGTCGACAGCTGCTGTTCGGCCACGCCCAATTCACGAGCCCGGGTCAGAGCGTGTTCGGCCGCCGGCAGATCCCCACTGGCCAGTGCCTGCGACAGGCGTTGGCGCCAGACTTCGCCGACCTGCTGCAGACCCTGCCGCGCCGGCAAGTTGTCGGGATCGACGGCAAGCACCTGGCTGAACAGTTCACGCGCGCCTGTTCCCTGCGCATCCGTTTCCAGCCGTCCGGCCGCCAGTGCGGCCTGCGCCTGTTCCAGTCCGCTGGCCTGCCGTGACTCCGGCAGCAGTGCGCGCAACTGATCCTGGTAATGCCAGGCCGCGGCGCCCGCTCCCGCCAGCAGGAGCAGCACGCCCAGCCAGGTCAGTACGGGACGGCCCTGGCGCTGGTTGGTTCGACGTGGCGCAGCCGGTGTCGACGCTACTTCATCAAGCCGACCGAGCCGCGGCTCCGATCGGTAACCACCGGCATCGCCAGAGATGCCTGGCGTTCCGTGGGAAGCGCCTGACGGCGAGCTGCTTTGTACGACGGTGGGCGGACTGGGACGATGCCCGCGATACGCCGCCGGCGTGACCATGGTTTCGCTGCCACGCCCCACGCCTTGCTGCTCCAGCCTCTCCACGCTTCGCGCCAGCTCATCGCCAGTCTGGAAGCGATCATCCGGCTCCTTGGCCAGCATGCGGTCCAACAGCGGCTGCAGTCCGGCCAGTGGCTGCGGCAGTTCCGGCAATGGCGCGGTGATGTGCATGATGCCCACCGCCATGGAATCCTCGGCCTCGTAAGGCACCCGACCCGTCAGCAGCTCGTGCAGCAGTACACCGAGGCTGTAGAGGTCGGCGCGACCATCCACGGTCTGGCCACGTGCCTGTTCGGGGCTCATGTAGTGCGGCGTGCCGATGATCGCGCCGGTTCGCGTCATCCGCGTACCGTCGTTGGCGCGGGCGATGCCGAAATCGGTGAGGACGGCACCGCCGTCCTCACGCAGCAGGATGTTGTCAGGCTTGATGTCGCGATGGATGACGCCGCGCAGGTGCGCGTAGTCCAGCGCCCCGGCAATCTCGCGAACTACTCGCAAGGCATAGGCAATGCCCCGGTTCTGCTGGCCCTTCTTAAGCACAGGCCCGCCGGGGAGGTACTCCATCGCGATGTAGTGATGGTCGCCATGCACGCCGACGTCATGCACTTGCACAACATGGCGATGGTGCAGCTTGGCCGCGATACGCGCCTCGCGCAGGAAGCGATCGCCAAACTGCGGATCGGCAGCCAGCACCGGCGACATGATCTTCAGCGCCACCTCGCGCTGCACGGATTCCTGCATCGCCAGATGGACGCTCGCCATGCCGCCGCGCCCCAACTGGCGCAGCACGCGATATCCGGGAATCTCGATCACCAGCCCATCACTCGAATCGTCCACTCATGGCCGCAACCCGGCTTCTATGGCCGGTTTTCATGCGCTCGATGCCGCCCAACGCAGGGCAGCTGGCAGAGCATAGCAAGGGATGCCCGTCGGACGGGCTTATTGCAGGCGACGCGCGTCGTTGACGCCGGGCACGGCAGAGAGCCGTCCCAGCAGCTGCGCCAGCTGTTCGAAGTCGTTGACCTTCAGCCGGAAACTCAGCAGCGCGCTGGCATTGCGGTCGTCCAACTGGGTGTTGAGTCCCAGCACGTGGGCGTTGGCGGTGGCGATCACGTGGGTCAGGTCCTTCAGCAGGCCCTTGCGATCAACCGCCCGGATCTGCACGTCGACACTGTAAGAACGTCGCCCCCGCGGCCGCCATTCCACCTGCATCACCCGCTCCGGATGGCGCGCCGCCAGACGTTCCATGGTGGCGCAGCCTTCGCGATGGATGGTGATGCCACGACCCCGCGTCAGGTAACCGCTGATGGCGTCGCCGGCCACCGGCTGGCAGCAGCGTGCGAGCTGGGTCAGCAGGTTGCCTACGCCCTCGATAACGAAGTCATCGCCGCCAGGTCCATGCGACGTCGACGCCGCACCCACCGCAGGTGGCGAGGGCTCCGGTTCTTTCGCCGCCGCCTGCTTCTCGTGGACGGCCCGCGCTACTTGCGACGGACTGACATCACCCAGCGCGATGGCGACATGCAGGTCATCCAGAGTGGCAAGACGCAAGCGTGGCAGCACCGATTCCACGTCGGCCGTGGACAGCGCCACCCGCTTCATCTCGCGCTCCAGCAGCTCACGCCCTTCACGCAGGTTGGCGGCATGATCCAGGCGATGGAACCAGGCCCGCACCTTGTCGCGAGCCCGCGCGCTCGCCAGGTAACCAGCGCCGCGCTGCAGCCAGTCCCGCCGCGGCTGGCTTTCCTTGCCGGTCAGGATTTCCACCCGGTCGCCGCTCTGCAACGCGTGTTGCAGGGTCACTATGCGGCCATTGACCTTGGCGCCGCGACAACGATGCCCAACCTCGGTATGAACGTGGTAGGCGAAGTCCAGCGGCGTGCCGCCGCGCGGCAGGTCGATCACCTCGCCTCGGGGCGTCAGCACGTAGATGCGATCCTCCGCCAGCTCGCTGTTGAGCCCGGCCAGCAGCGCACCATCGTCCTCTCCGTCACGACCCTCCAGCAGCTGGCGCATCCAGGCGATCTTGCGCTCGAAACCGGCATCACCACTGCCACCTTCCTTGTAGCGCCAGTGTGCGGCCACACCCAGCTCCGCATGCGCATGCATCTCGCGGGTACGGATCTGCACTTCCAGCGTCTTGCCCTCGGGACCAACGACCGCCGTATGCAGGCTGCGGTAGTTATTGCCCTTGGGATTGGCGATGTAGTCGTCGAACTCGGCGGGAATCGGCGTCCAGCGACCATGCACCAGGCCCAGCACCGAATAACAGGTGGCGACATCATCGACCAGCACACGGATGGCACGGATGTCGTAGAGCTCACCGAAGGGCACGTCCTTGCGCTGCATCTTCTTCCAGATGCTGAAGATATGCTTCGGTCGACCGGCGATATCGGCCGTGATCCCAGCTTCACCTAGCAGTTTCTGCAGTTCGCCTATGCAGGTCTCAATGAACTGCTCGCGGTCACGACGCTTGCCGTCCAGCAGCTTGGCGATGCGCTGGAAGGTTTCGGGCTGCAGATAGCGGAAGGCGAGGTCTTCCAGCTCCCACTTCAGCTGCCAGATGCCGAGCCGATTGGCCAGCGGCGCATGAATGTCCGCCGTCAAACGGGCCAGCCGACGGCGCTCATCGTCGGGAGCCCTGCTGGCCTGGCGCATGCGCAACAGCTGCCGCGCCAGCAGGATCGGCACCACGCGCAGGTCATGGACGATGGACAGCAGCAACCGGCGCAAGCCTTCGGCTCCGCGCTGGCTGTCCTGCTCGGCATGGATCGACCAGACCTTTTCCGCCTGGTTCTGGCCATCCAGCAACCCCTTCGGCACACCCTGCGGTGGCTTCAACGCCGGATGCGCCTGCAGCAGTGGATGTATCAACGCCGCCGCACGAGTGGCGGCATCGGGTTCGAGACGATCAAGCAACGGCAGCAGCTCGGCCGCATCAGCCATCTGCGATTCGCTTACCGACTCGGGAAGTGAATCAATCCATTCCCAGACCGAAACCGGCAGCGCGCTCTCGCGCTCTCGCCAAGGCTGCAATTTGGAAAAGCGGGATGTTTCCACCGGGATCGACACGCCGTTTTAGTCGTTGTGCCCAGACTAACGGAATTGGAGCGAACAGTTCCAAGGGCCGACACGGCACCGTCAATTGGCAACACAACTCCAACCACCAAAAACAAAAACGCCGGAGACTCGCCCCGGCGTTTTGCATGAAAGTCTTTTATCTATCAGTTCGCACTGCTGGCAAAGATGGTGAACATCACATCAGCTGTCAATGAACCGTCAGTGGCAGTCACGGTGACGGGATACGTTCCCGCATTGGTCACAGAGCCCGCGATGCCGGTACCGGGAAAATGATTCATCCCGCTCGGCAAACCGGACACGTTGCCGATACTCAGGCTGTCACCGTCCTCATCGCTGAACGCTGCCAACAAAACAGCTTCCGGAATGCTCCACGAAGCACCCGTATTGCGTGTTTCATCCCCGATAGAACCGACCACATGAGGAGCCACATTGACGGCGTTTACCGTCCAAGTGAACGAGCCATCAACCGTACCGCCCTGCTGATCATTGGCGGTCACAGTAATCGGATAGCTTCCCGCGGCTGTCTGCGAGATCGTCCCACTGAAGATACCGGCGCTACTCAATGAGATTCCTTCCGGCAGCGTCGACGCAGTCGTGAAGACCGGCGTGTCACCATCCGGATCACTGAACAAACCGGAAATATCAACGTTCGGTGACGTTCCCTCGTCGTCCGAGCGATCATCAGCCGAAGACAATGTAAAGCCCGGCTGCTGATTGACGTTCGTGATGGTCAACGTGAATTGCTGCTGGGCACTGCCGACACCTGCCTCCGTCGCCGTCACCGTGATGGGGTAGCTGCCCGCCGAATCGTTACCGAAGGCCAGAACGTTCGACACCTGACCAGTCGACGGGTTGATGGTCACGCCAGTTGGCTGACCACTCATTGAATAGGCGAGCGTGGCACCTTCCGGGTCCATGAAGGCCGTGGCAGCATTGAAGTTGATCGTGTACTCCGCATCACCTTCGGAAGCCTGCTTGTCAAAAATGCTTCCAACCGCTCGAGGGGCGTCGTTCACCGGCGTGACGGTGATATTCACCGTCGCTGGCGCACTCTGGCCGCCATCATCATCCACGGCACGGTAGGTGAAGGAGTCGTTGCCGTTGAAGTCCGCCGCCGGCGTATAGGTGCGAGCGTTGCCGCTACCCGTCAACGTACCGTGCGCAGGCTGGCTGGCGACATTCCAACCCACGACGGTTCCGTCACTGTCGGACCCGGTGAAAGTCACACCAACCGACGTGTCTTCGTCGGTGAGCACACTCTTCACGTCGGCCACGGGCAAGGC